>WBZN01000030.1_pt1 | contig 238130 bp, 229 predicted proteins | sample 5204281 | NCBI WGS metagenome assembly WBZN01 (sample SAMN12344347, study PRJNA552823) | activated sludge metagenome | biome: Activated sludge suspended growth; feature: Nitrification reactor; material: Wastewater; isolation source: activated sludge from nitrification reactor of wastewater...
TGCAGATGAACTCAGCCTGTTCCAGTTCCAGCTTTCCAGCTTCAATCTTGGAAAGGTCCAGAACGTCATTGATGATGGAGAGCAGGTGTTCTGAAGCGCCGGTAATCTTGTCCAGTTTGTCTATCTGCGCATCGGTCAGGTTGTCGCTCCTGGCTTTCAGCAGTTCGGCGTAGCCAATCACCGCATTCATCGGCGTGCGAATCTCGTGCGACATGTTGGCGAGGAATGCGCTCTTGGCAATGTTGGCGGCTTCGGCAGACAGCTTGGCTGCAATCAGGGTTTGTTGGTCAGCCTTCTGTTGGGTGATGTCATGCATGATGGTGGAAAGGTAGCTTGGCCTGCCTTCCGCATCACGGTGAACCAGGATGATCTGGAGAACCGGGATTTCGTGGCCATCGCAATGCAGAAGCGCTGACTCCCCTTGCCAGACGCCCTGACTCAGGGTGGTGGGGACCCCCTCTTGCATGACTTTGCGACAAGCCCATTCCGGATGAAAGTCCGGGATATGCTTCTGGCGCAGGTCGGCATCCTCGGACAATCCTACCAGCCGAAAGCCTGCCGGGTTCAGGTATCTGATTTCCCCCTCCATCGTGGCTGTGGAGATGAAACCGGGGGATTTATCAAGTATGGCCAGTAACTGCTGACTGTGCGCTTCGGCCTGCTTGCGCTCGGAAATGTCCCGGGAGAAGGCGATAAAGCATTCGTCATCGTCGGCTACCCGGCTCAGGTAAATGGTAGATTCCGCCTGGAAGGTGCTGCCATCTTTGCGCCGAATCGTCGATTCGACATTCAGGACGGACTGACTAGCCCGCAGATCCGCCGCAAGCTGCTGCACCACTTCGGGGGGGAATTGCGGATTGACGTCGATTGCGTTCAGTTGCAGCAACTCTTCGCGGCTGTATCCGAGTATGCGGCAAGTTTCGTCATTTACGTAGAGGAAACGTCCGGCCTGGGTGTCGTACCAGCCAATGCCAATGCCCGCATGATCCATCGCAAACTGGGTTCGTGACAGTTCGGCCGTGCGAGTGGCGACCAATTCTTCCAGATGCGTTTGTTGATGCTCGAGGGCATCGGCCAGACGCTGTTTTTCCAGAATGTCCGCCTTCAGACGCTGGTTTGCCGTGTGCAAATCACCGTGGGCCTGGTGCAGACCGAGAGACATGTCATTAAAGGCTTGGGCAAGCTCGCCGAATTCGTCGCTGGAAGTGATAGGGACCCTGCTTCCCAACGCCCCCAAGCCAATCTCTCGCGCCGCATCCCGCAGGGCACGCAACGGTCTGGCAATCACGTGGGCGATATAAAAGCTAAGCAACAGGGTGGCAATAAGCAAAGCGCCGGCGCTGCCAAGCAGGGTCAGCCGAGCCCGCTGGCTATTGTTTTGTACTTCAGCAATCCGTTGGTAGTTTTCGGTAGTACTCGCCTCGATGTGAGGCGTCACCTGATTGGAAAACTCATTTACCACGGCATGGATGTTGTGCAGTATGGGCTCCAACTCTTTATCGTCGGCCTTTTTCTGCGAAAGCAGCAAATACCGGGTCACGAGGCGGCTGAACTCCTGGACCACTTTCCTGGTTTCCACCAAGGTCTCATCCTGATGGTGGAAGAGTTCGTGAGTGGCCTCGCGGCTAGCCAGGTTGGCGAGGGTTATTTCAATCTTTTTGCGAATATCCTCGCTGTGGTATTCCTCGTATTCGTGCAGCAGATATTCGGCATGGTAGAGTTCGGCTGTCATCTGTGACAAGGCAATACCATCGGGCAGATCTTTGCCGGCCAGCTCCTTGAACTCCACCAGAATTTTTTCCTGGACCGTAAAGCTGGCCCAGAAGCCAATCCCCAGGGTCAGTGTGGACACCGCGAGAAAAGCGATCAGGAGCTTCTGTTTGATACGCAATTATTTTTTCCCAAAGCCATGTTTTTCGAAGATGATCCGGCCTTCACCCGCCACGTACGCCGCGAAACGAGCCGCAAGCTCAGGGTTTTTGCTGGTTGAAAGCGTACAGGCCCGAATCTCCTTGGGCTTGTTAATGGCTACAGGAATTTCCACCATGGCCAGACCTTTGGCGGTCTCCCATTGCAGCATGTCCGCCCAGACCATGGCTGCGTCCACCTCGCCATTCACCACGAGTTGCAGTAGTTCGTTCACCGTCGAGCCGGCAACGACGATGTTGTGACGGAAGCTTTGTTGTGGCGGGGCATCCTGAAGTAAGGATTCGACGATGCGGCCGATAGCAGCCATGTCCTTGTTACCAACGGCAATGCGTACACCCGGTGCCAGCAGATCGGCATAGGTTTTTTGTTGTCCGGCACGAACGGCAAAGGCTGGAACATGCATGGCCACGAACTGGTCGCTGGTGACCAGAGGACCAGCCTCCTTGACGTAGGATGACCCTCCCGGGATAAAAACATCGCCTTTGCGGGTCTTCTGGATAGTGGAAAGCAGCGTTTCACTGCCCGCATAAACGATCATGACGGGAATGCCCTCCCGCCGTTCAAAGTTCTGTTTAATTTCATCCATGGGGTATTTCATCCCATTACCGGCATAAACCACCAGAGGTTCGGACTGGCGTCCGCAGCCTGCAATGAAGAAGATAACTACACTCGCCAATCCTGTCAGTAGCCATGCAATTCTTGTTATCGATCGCTTCATTACGTAGGGTATCCTTGTGCTACAAGATGTATTGTGAGGCGCCCCATAAGAAATCCTTCTTTAATTAATACGATGAACATGTCTGCTTAAGTTTCTGCTCACAGGACTAATATTGTCAATACTTAAATCTTGCCAAGTAAGAAAGCGCCTGCTCGCAAAAATAACGATAAGGCCACTGGCGAAAAGATAATAATCAAGGGACAGCTATTGGATGGTTGTGGAAGTTCAAAACTAACAGTCACTGTCAGATCAGATCACGATTGCTAGGCGTTGCTGAAAAAATATGGCATGACGGCCTCAATGAGCCGGGAAGGTAACTTCTAAGACAATGCTGCGATGGATAATACTTCAACAGCTTTTGGCGGAGCGGTGACATTCACAAACCAAGCAACCATGCGGGGTTTTAGCCATCCTTTATTAGTGTTATACCCAAAGTTATACCATACGTATGATGGTTTAGGCTTCCACCTCAAGGCAATAAAAACAACTGGCCTATACCCTACCCATCAACCAGATCAAAAAAACGCGCTCTAGCCTCTTGGGTAGTGTCAATATCTTTCAAAACACCATACGCCAGCATGGCAAGCGTCTTCGTCTGGAAAACCTTGTGCGGGTATCGTTCCGGGTTATCACAAATCCTGTGCATTGCTACACTGACCCGACGATGCAACGCGCTGACCGGCAGTCTGTGAGTCTGGATCGCACACCTGAGGCAATAAGCTGATACCGTCGAGCCACGAATAAAAACGCCCTCGATTGAGGGCATCGGAAGATTGCAACAGGGGCAATTCATCTAACCCCTCGGCCCATTGATCAACTTCATGTGGTGGAAGTTCATCAAACCCCAGATCATGCTCAAGCATCGTGTTCCGTTGTGATGCTGCCAGTCATATCTCCTTTGCTATCGCGTGTCACTGCAACGATTGATTCGCGGGATGGCATGGCAACAATCGCCACTTCAAGCGGCTTCGGGTCTGCTGCGGTTTCTGACCTCATCAAGTTAAATTTTAATTTGGCACCCGCTACCTGGCGGATTGATTCAAAAGCAACAATGACCGCGTTTGCAAAGTCATCCATAGATTTTTTATCGTTCGCCACTGAAATGGCCTCCCACTTGAGCATCATCATGTTGGCATCGTTGCCTAACCAATGATCGAACTTGCCGAAATGAACGCCTGCAGCTTTGAACTGTGCCACGGCCAGCGTCGCAACGGATAAGAAACCGCTAAACGCTGCCCGTCCAGAATCACTACATGCCATTTTGCCAAGCATCGAGCCGACGTCGACAATATCCTTCCCTTGCCGATAGGATTTCACAGCCAGTTCTCGGCCGTATTGATTCCATGAATTCATAATGTCTCCCTTAGGGTGGAATGTCCCCGTAGAACGCCACTTGTCAGGCGCACCCGGAGGGGGATCGTCACGGGTGGACAAGCCGTGACCCGGTGCATGCCCATCTGAATACCTAACCACGCTACGTTATGGGCATGCTCTCTGAAAAGCGTGTGGTATTTTTTGAACATAAAGGAAAAGTCAGCTCAAAAATTTAGCTCGATTGGCACACACCACATCTGTTGCGTCATTCATGCCAAGTTCGATAATTTTTCCGACCTCGACTTGCTCTCCGTTGATATGGCAAGGCCGTGTAATTTCAATTTTCACGGGTGTCGAGTCCCCCTTGTACGCCAAACGCATCAGTTTCTCATCCGATATAAGAGTGGGTAAATCGTAACCGGCCCTAAATGCTGTATTCAGATCCATGAGAATCTCCTTTTAGGTAATGCTGGAAGCAACGCAGAAGGCAGCAGGGTGCAGCACGGCGACATCAGTGCTGATCAGCAGTCGGGCGTTGATTTGGCCGGTGGTAAATGCGGTATATGGATCAATTTCAACCTTGATGCCGCCCCAGATCGCCTGCACGATGTCCGACCAGGGGCCGGAAACCATCGTAACGGCTGGCATGTCAGTCGTTACATGCGCCGCACGGCCTGAAACAGTATCGCCATTCCAGATCGGAATACCGCCGCCGGTGATGGCTTCGCGTGTCTTCAGCAGCTTGCGGATTGCCGGGGTGCTGATAAATGCCACGCTCGCATCATCCACATTGGCGTCGGAACTCGTTTGTTCCATCGCGGTAATACCTGCCCATGCCAGCGACGTGCCGGATTGCGTCGAAAGTCCGGCCGTATTCAACAAACCCGTTGGCTGCCCACTTGCGCCGCTGCCGTTAAAGATAGCCTTGTCGATCAGCGTGCCGACCGTCCGCAACAGTTCCCGCTGTAATACCGCATCAAGTTGCGGGGATTGCTTGGCAAGTTGCCTGCTGAACCTGATCATTGCGCCGCACGTCTTCGGGGCCAGCGTCACTTGACCAAGCAACGGGGTGGAACTGGTGACGGTCGCGCTTTCGTTGCTTAACCAATAGGACGTCGAAGCCGTGTTGGTTTTGGGAATGGTGATATTGTTTTCGATCGGTTGCTGCATGAACGTAATGCCAGCCCGTGCCGCAACGCTCCAAGGCCGCAAGATGTCTGCTGCTGGTGCAACGCCAGTGCCGACAAGATAACCGCCTGCGCTTGCGCTGCTGGCAATCAGGTCACGCTTCAGGCTTCCCAGGTCATAGCTCGGATCGGACAGGCCAATGAGGGGAATTTCAACGCGATGAGGGTCAAAGGTATTGCCCTTGCCCTGAACCATGAGTGACTCTTGCAGATATTCACGCTCGAATCCATCCAGCTTGTCTTCCGCCATGCAACTGAACAGCCTGGACAGGCTGAACGTTTGGTACTGTTCTAAAATGCGATTGGCTCGTGCGGCCTTCGCTGATCGGGTTTGATTGATTTGCATAATGCTGTCTCCTTTTCTGACAGCATCATTTTCCTTCAGAAAACCACGAAATTACGACTCGAATCGGTTTCGCAGAATGTTCTCGAACTGCCGGACAGTTTCAGGAAATTTCCCATAGCGCCGGGCAGCAAATAGCCAGTGCTGGATTTCGCCATAACTGGCCGGCAAGCCTTCGCTGCTTTTATGCCTTGGCCAGATTAGCACCTGAAACTTGCTCGCCTCGGTGTAGAGCATGACGGCGACCTGTTTGCTGCTTCTGCCATTGATGAGCTTGGCGGTTTCGCGCAAGTAATAATCGCGCTGGTTGCGCTTGTATTGGTTCAGGGTCGGCATCCCCATGCAACGATGGATAGGCAGCGTGCCGCCGTTTCTATGCCAGCAGCGTGAGAACTCAATAATCCAATCAGCGGTATCCTGATCGATGCTGCCGGTTTTTGCGATGCGGGTGAGGTGTTCAATAGCGTCATGCCTCATTTCCAACTCCTTACGCACAATTTCGCTATCGTTGCATAGTGAAATATGTTAACTATGTTCATGAACCACACCCTAGCGGTATTTCGCGCCCGCTTCGACCTCCAAGTCGAAGTCTGCGGAAGTACCTTGAGCACTGATCAATGCCGCCAGTTTTCGCAATGCGGGTCAGGCATTCCACAGCGTCGAACATCATTTGTGGTAACCCTTCGGTACTAGCGGTTCAATATGGCCTAGACCATACTCTTCCATGCTGCTGCGAATCGAGCCATTTATACGGCTCATAATTTGATACGCCCGCTCGAACTTTTCTTTGCGATTATCTGGCTGGAATTCCGGCAGAAGGCATGACATAACCCACAGATATTCGTCGCCGGTAATCGTGACCTTGTGGCCAATCTCGCCAGCAGCGAGCCGTCTGCGTAACGAATCCTCAATTTCTGCTTGCGACTGCTGCTGCACAGACTTTTCCCGCAAGGCATCAGACTGTTCCCGCGCCCGTAGCCGTTCACGGTAGCGAGCTTGCTTTTCAGCGTTACTCAGTGCCATTTGTTACGCTCCAATCCATTGGTAACACATAAATAAATTTTTGATGAAGCCATATAAAACAAGGTTTCCGGCCTGTTTTGTCATAACATAAGGCAATAAAAAAAGTAACAGGACTAGGGCTATTACGCGCTCACTCTGACCCTCATTGGGATATTCCTCCCAGGACCCACAACTAATATGATCACAATAAAAATTCAATCTTGCAGCCTTTTCTGGTTCATGTAAGGGTGTGGTGCGCCCGATTTCATTCGTTGCCATAGGTCACGGAAACAGATCAGCGCATCATCAACGTCGGCAATGGCGACCTTGATCGCCTGCTCCCTGTCTTCAGGTTGCCAATCGAAATAAACCTCACGGATGAGCGCGGCCAGTTCGTCGGCTTCAGCGGGTGTTGCGGTGCGGTGCGCCTGCTGTTGCGGGTTTGTTGCGCTGGTTTTGATGGGTTGTTGCGGGTTTGTTGCGCCTGATGTTGCGCTCGCATCCCCGTGTTTACTGGCTTCAGGCGACATTGTTGCGTCATTTGTTGCGGGTGCTGTTGCGATGTCATGAGTGTTTGTTGCGTGTTGCGTTTGCTTAGCACCGCTACAGCGCAACACATTCTCAGAATGGCCCGACACTGACTTTTTTAACGCATCCCGAATGCTCATCAGAAAACCTCCTTTTTAGGTTTGCTGATCAATCCATCCTGAAATGCACGGCGATAATGGCGACTGACGTTAGATCGGTTTATATCCAGTTCGCGGGCAATCTCGGCTTGACTCAATCCCTCATTGGCAAGGTCAATGACGCGCTGGAATGTGCTGCCCTCTATCGTGTTCCATGTCCATGCCGCTGTACCTTCTGCCGTTTCGATTAACTGAATCTCAAGACCTTCAGCGCCGCTGCCGTGCAAGTTGCGTGCTTTGGTAAAAGACATTTCAAAACGTGCGCCCTGTTGCGGGTCATAGTCCTTTGGTCTGGCCAGTTTGATAACAACGTCTAATAGGTCTTCGCGTTTGGATGTGCCGCGCTGCTCGCCACTCTTGCCCGCATGGTGAACAATCAGCACCGCCATGCCACGGCGGCGAAGCTCAAGCACCCATGATGCTATCGGCGTCCATGATTCAGCGTCATTTTCTGCGCGACTCCCTCTTGCCCATGCTGACAGGTTATCGACGACGACAAGCGCCGTATCGGGTTCGATCATGCTGTTGATCGCATCCTGCCCGGCGTAGCTTGCAAGGTCGGGCATAGCGTCATCCATGCCTAGCAGATCGGGCGTGAATACGCGCAGGAAACCAGGCTCCGGCTCCTTCTCCGGCAAGTGCGATAAAAGCCTCGACTGCATGACATTACCGGGTAGCTCGCCATCCAGATAAAGCACCTTTCGCGGTTTGTGGGCCTGCCAATCAAGGAATTTGCTGCCGGTAGCGACGGCATAGGCAATGGCAAGGCAGAAATGCGTTTTACCGATACCGCGACCGGCAAACACCTGGCACAAGTCCTGTGAATGCAACCACGGCTCAAGTAATGGTTCACGCGGCTTGAACTGCATCTTCGCCAGTTCGTGCAGATCAATCGCCTTTATGCGGATTGCTTCGCGGTAGCGCATGCCGGCACGCTCTTCGAGCGATGAGCGCACTTCTGGCGCGTTAATATCTATCGCACTAGGTTGCGCCATTGCTTCAATGAATTTATGCGGTGCAGGATCAGCGACCAGTTCATCAGGCATGATCAACTCCTTTCAGAAACATCAGCACGGGCGACTGTCCAACACTGACAGATAGCAATCGCCGCGGATTCAGTGTCAGCAGCTTTTCAGCAACCATGCGGGCCTTTTCGGATTGGTCTTGACGGTAGGCCAGCCATACATCCAGCCCGGCGCAAAATCGAAGGTCAGTCTTCTCTGCTGGCAAGTCATCAGGGATAACGACACGGTGAAATGCCTTTCCTAGATTCCAGCAAAGGGAAACGACAAGTTCACGGGGTGCGAGGCCGCGCTTCCTGGCTTCAACAATGGCCTTGGCGTAGGCAGGTAGTCTCATGACAACACCCTCTTCCAGCCACGCTTATGCCTGCGATTGATGCGGCTTGGCTTGCTGAAAATGTCTTTGCGATTCTTGCCGACTGGAAAGTTGCCGCCATGTTGGCTTTTGTTTTTCTCGCTCATGGCCGCACCAGGACAGAACGACTTTTTGCAATCTGGGCTGTCAGCCAGGCGTTGACCTCGGCTTCGATAAAACCAATGGGCGGGTTTTTACCGACGCCGAGCTTTATTGGCTTGGGAAAGGTGGGATCGTAGTAGATAGAATCTGGATTAATGCGCTCATAGATCGCGCTCCTGCCTAATCCGATTCTTACTTCGAGCTGCTTGCGCCGGAGAATAGTTGGCGCGGTTTGGATGGGTACAGTCATGATTTGCTCCTTTAATATCGCCGCGGCTTTTGCCAGACGGTAGAAGCAAATTACATGTGTTCAGTTTGTATGTCAGGGCGAAGAATTACTTTATTTTCTTGCCTTTTCTTGGATAGACAATATGGCTTACTTGATCGGGTGTCATATTCCAAAGTGTTGCCACCTCATCTAATGCAATATCTTTGGGGAAATCGCCCACCTTTGAATTTTTCTGTTGATTATTAAGCTCGGTTTCAAAATCATCTTTAATCAACGTTCTGATACTGGCGGCCTTCATAGTTTCAGAAGCTTCGGCTTGCTTTTTAGGCCTGCCCCTTGGGGTTTTAAGCTTGCCATCAAGAAAATCAGCAAGGAATAATCTAGCGGCTGCAGGAATTAAGGCATCGCCTCGTAACAACTCTACTGCCAGTTCTTTCCCTCTACTATCCCATTCCTTAAGGGCTTTATCCCATAGGAAATCAGGGCTGGTGTAATACTTTTGAATATCCATTTCGCACCCCTTCAAAAGTGCAGCCTTCATTTAAGGTGCCACCTCAGCCGGTGAAGGTTCCGGCGCTTCGCCCCGTCGGGCTAGAGGTGGCTAACCGTTTAATCCACGTAAATTATTGCTTCGCCATACTTTTTGTGGTCAGGGGTTGGTTGGTGTTACCGCACTATCCAGCCCCGTTTGCCTGAATCCGTCAGGCAACGGTATTGCTCTATGCGGCCTTGAAAGTCAGCACCTTCGCACCCGCCTTGATGCCATCCAGATAATCAGCCCAATGCTGCATCATCGCGGCACGTTCCTTAATATATTCGGCGCGGTTGTATGCGCCTCTTACTTCATTGCGCTCACAATGGGCCAACTGGCGCTCGATCACGTCTGGTCTAAAACCCATCTCGTTTAGTGCCGTCGATGCGACGGCGCGGAAACCATGTCCTGTCATTTTTCCCTTGTAACCTAGGCGATACAGGGCAAAAAGCAGTGTATTGTTGCTGATCGGCTTGTCTGGGTTTCTTCCAGGGAATACAAAACGGCTGTCGCCAGATAATGCCTTGAGTAAGCCCAGGACCGGCAGCGTTTGACTGGCCAATGGCACGACATGCTCGGTTTTCATCTTCATGCGGTGAGCGGGTATCTGCCATATCCTGCTTTCAAGATCAAACTCAGACCATTCCGCGCCGATCAGTTCATTGGTTCGAACAAAGGTCATCGCCAGCAGCTGCAATGCCAATTTCGTTTGCAGATCACCCAATTTGTCATATCCATCAATAGCGCGTAGTAATTCCGGCAGCTGCTCAGGCCTGATCGCGGCCTGGTGCTTCAGGACGTGGGGGGTTAATGCCCCGCGCAGATCGGGCGATGGATCGCGCTTGCACTTTCCGGTAGCAACACCATAGCGGAACACCTGCCCGCAAACCTGCAGGACACGGTGAGCCAGATCGTATGCGCCGCGCTCTTCAATTTTGCGTACCGCTGCCAATAGCTCTGGGGGTTCGATTTCGTTGATTGGTCGGTTGCCAATCTCAGGGAATATATTGGATTCAAGACGTCGCTTCACGTCCCTGGCATGGTGTTCAACCCAAGTACGAGACCGCTTGTTAAACCATTCCAGCGCAACCTCCTGAAAGCTGTTTTCCAATGGAATCCCGGCTGCAATTCGCCGGGCAGTTTCATGCTTTTGTTTGACGGCGGCGGAATCCTGTTTTCTCTTTTCCCCAGGATCAACCCCGCCAGCCAGAAGACGGCGGGCTTCAGAGTGTTTCTCGCGGGCAAATTTCAATCCAACATCAGGATAAACACCAAGCGACAACAACTTGGATTTGCCTTCAAAACGATATTTGAAACGCCACCATTTAGAACCATTGGAATTCAATTGCAGATACAGCCCATTGCCATCAAACAGGTATTGCACCTTATCGCCCGGCTTGGCGTTGCGTATTGCAGTATCGGTCAGAGACATGTGGCCTCCATTGGTATAACTAAGCGGGGTGCAAATTGCATATACCCAAAGTTATACCAAGTTTTACCGGATGTCAACGGCAACCTTCGGAGCACCTCGGACGGGTGGAATAATCATTAACTTACAGTTTTAATTGATTATTTTTTTATATTTCGGAGAAATTCGGAACGATTCTGAACGATTCGGAATGTTATGGAATTGGTATAACTGGCGGAAGCGGTGAGATTCGAACTCACGGAGGGCGTAAACCCTCGGCGGTTTTCAAGACCGCTGCCTTAAACCACTCGGCCACGCTTCCAATGATCCATTCAAAATGATTACTACCGTGATTTTGCTCGTAAGCACGCTTTACGCGGCTTCGGACCGGCGCCTTCAAGAAGGTTGCCTTAAACCACTTGCCCATATTTCAGGCGGCCGCCATTCTAACACGAGTCGCTAATCATCCTGAACGTCTTGTCCGGGAAATAGCACCTCTGTATAGCCAAAATTGCGCAAATCCTTGATGCGCATCGGATAGAGAATTCCGTCGAGATGATCACATTCGTGCTGCACCACGCGGGCATGAAATCCGCCGACCTGACGATCAATAGGGTTACCATGCTGATCGAAACCGCTGTAACGCAATCTGGTATATCTAGGCACGACACCGCGCATACCAGGAACGGAGAGACAACCCTCCCATCCCTCCTCTACTTCGTTACCCAAGGGGATCAGCGTGGGGTTAATGAGTATGGTATAAGGCACTTCCTCAGCATCGGGATAGCGCGGGTTCTTGCCTACTCCAAAAATCACCACACGCAGACTGACACCGATCTGTGGTGCTGCAATTCCGGCACCATCCATTGCCGTCATGGTGTCCTGCATGTCGGTAATCAGTGCATGGAGCTCGGGGGTGTCAAAGATATCCACGGGTGCCGCCTGTTGCAATAACAGCGGGTCTCCCATGCGTAATACCGGCCTAACCGGCATGGATGACCACCAGATGTTCGATAATCGCACGCACGCGTTGCATGGCATCGGTAAGCACAGCATCGATATCCTGATAACGGATACCGTGCGCGCTGGAGCCACGACCAGCCGCATGGTTTGCAACCACGCCGATGGTCGCATAGTTGATCTCCAGTTCGCGAGCCAAAACGGCTTCTGGCATGCCGGTCATGCCAACCATGGTGGCTCCGTCGCGTTCCAGACGGTTGATTTCTGCGGCTGTCTCAAGGCGCGGACCTTGCACACAGGCGTAGACCCCTCCATTGATGCAAGTTTCTCCCACTTTTTGGATCGCCGTCATGCATAACTGACGCAGAGCGTTGGAGTAAGGTTCGGTAAAGTCGATATGATTAACCGGTTGATCACCAACCAAATCGTCAAAAGTGGATTTCCGGCCCCAGGTGTAGTCGATGATCTGGTCAGGCAATACGATAACACCAGGTTTGAGTTCGGCGTGTATGCCTCCCACCGTGGCAACCGAGACCACATCACGCACACCCTGAGCGTGTAGTGCCCACATGTTGGCGCGATAGTTGACCAGATGGGGCGGAATCGTGTGCCCATAACCGTGGCGCGCCAGAAACACGACTTCATGATCGTTAATATTGCCAAAAGTCAGCGCACCAGAAGGCTCGCCATATGGAGTGCGGACCACCTGACGATGGGTAATTTCAAGATTGGCAAGATTGGTCAGGCCGGTACCGCCGATAAGTCCTAGCATGTTGGATCCTTGTTGGGTTTCCGACATTTTAGCAGGCTGTTGACCTGCTATACTGCGACCAACATGACGCACGCCGTTAAAGAAAGTCTGGCACTCGCCAGCAGCCACTACGAAAATTTCCCGGTTGCTTCGTTTCTGCTTCCCATGCGGCTACGCCAGCCCATCGGGCTGATTTACGCCTTTGCGCGCAATGCCGACGACTTTGCCGACGAGGGCCATTTGCAGCCGGAGCAGCGCCTGACATTTCTGGATGGCTACCGCAGGCAGCTGAACAAAATCAGTGCGGGCGAGACACCAGATGATGCCCTCTTTACCTCGCTCGACGTCATCATCAAAAAACATCAACTTCCTGTTCAACTATTTCACGACCTTCTCGATGCATTCAGCCAGGACGTGGTCAAAAGCCGCTATGAGAATTTTGGCGAGGTCATGGACTACTGCCGGCGTTCGGCTAATCCGGTCGGGCGACTCCTGCTTCATCTTTATGGCGAACTGGACGAACGAAGCCTTGCCTATTCAGATGCTATCTGTTCGGCACTGCAACTCATCAATTTCTGGCAGGACGTGGCTATCGATTACAAGAAGGATCGCATCTATCTGCCGCAGGACGAACTCAAGAAATTTCATGTGACCGAAGACCAGATCGCCCGCAACGATCCCGGAGGAAGCTGGAGCATGCTGATGCAGTTCCAGATCGACCGTACGCGCAAACTGTTACAGGCAGGAGCCCCGCTCGGCCTGGTGCTCAAGGGGCGCATTGGCCTGGAGATGCGTAGCATCATCGCCGGCGGAGAGACTATTCTGCGTAAACTGCACCGCCACCGTGGAGACATGTTCAATCATCGCCCGGTATTACGTCCATGGGACTGGGCCTATATGACCTATCGAGCCATCAGAGCCAAATGACCGACCCCTATCAATATTGTCAAGAAAAAGCCGCTGCCAGCGGCTCCAGTTTCTATTACAGCTTTCTGTTTCTGCCCAAGCCAAGACGGCAAGCCATTACAGCACTCTACGCATTCTGTCGTGAAGTCGACGATATTGCCGACGAATGCTCGGATGCCAATATCGCTCGCACCAAACTGGCATGGTGGCGGGCAGAAATCGCAAGCCTTTATACTGGAAACCCACAGCACCCCGTCACGCATGCGTTAGTACCGGCAATCAGGGATTATGGTCTGGCCGAGGAGCATTTCCTTGAAATCATAGATGGCATGGAAATGGACCTCGACCAGAACCGCTATGCCGATTTCAGTCAACTGCAACTCTATTGCTATCGAGTGGCCAGTGTTGTCGGGCTTCTTTCCGCATCGATATTTGGCTATACCGATCGCAAAACGCTCAAATATGCACATGACCTCGGCATGGCATTTCAGCTTACCAACATCATCCGTGATATCGGTGAAGATGCACGGCGCAATCGCATTTATCTGCCATTGGACGAACTGCTTCAACACAATGTCAGCGAGGACGATATTCTGCATGGGCATGAGAATGACAACGTGCGCCAGTTGCTGCAATTCCAGATCAATCGTGCGCAAGGCTTTTATGAACGTGCTTTCAGCGAATTACCCGCTGTGGACAGGCGTTCCCAGCGTCCGGGCTTGATGATGGCCGCTATATACCGTACTCTTCTTAATGAAATAGAATCAGATGGTTGCTTGACTGTTTTAAACAATCGCATTAGCCTGACGCCATTACGTAAATTCTGGCTGGCCTGGACCACATGGATTACGACCTAGAGAGAACTTTAAAATGACGCGCACATCAATTGCATACGTTAGCCTCTTTTCTCTGGGTATTCTTGCTGCTCCCGCTCTGGCGGATGAAGCAAAGGAAGATTCTGTGCCAAACTTCAAGGAAGAAACACTCAGTGGAGACTGGGGTGGCAGTCGTACCCGACTGTTCAAGAATGGCATCGATATTGGTATCACCCACAAAAGCGACGTGCTCGCCAACGTGTCCGGCGGGATCAGAAACGGCGCTGCATGGCTGGGGCATACCGAAGCAACTGCAGGGCTGGATCTTGAGAAACTGCTGGGATGGAACACCACGACTGCCTATTTTCATTATCACAGTGACCTTGGCAGCAAGTTCAACGAATATTACGTCGGTGGTTTTATGGGCGTGGACAACATTGAAGTCGCCACCAACACTGGCCAGTTCTTCCATGCATGGATTCAAAAGAGTTTTTTCAAGGATAGCCTGTCGATACTGGCTGGACTTTATCCGATCGATTCCGAGTTTTATGTTACCGATACTTCTGCAGTTTTTCTTGCACCCCCATACGGCATGTCAAACGAAATCGCACAGACCGGCAGAAATGGGCCACCGATCTTCCCGATAGCAGCATTGGCATTGCGCGCCAAATACACCTCGCCAGACAAGAATTTTTATGTCATGGGTGCCGTCACCGATGGCGTTCCGGGTGATCCGGACCATTTGCACGGCACGCATGTCAAACTGGGACGCGGAGATGGAACGCTCTCGATCATTGAATTAGGCTATACACCGCAACAGGAAAGGACCCCCACAGGTGCCAATCAAACTGGTGTAGTTGCCGAACCTGATCTCGAAATACAAGAAGAATACTTTAACAAAACCGCCGCAGGTTTCTGGCGGTACACCGCAGAGTTCGATGCTTTCGATAGTTCGCGCCACCACAGCCAGGGTGCCTACGTTTTAGCCGAACGAACACTCTTGGCAGAAAAGGGCCACCCTTCTCAGGGCTTATCCGGCTTCGTGCGACTGGGGGTGGCCAGCGAGGATGTCAATCCGGTGGATTGGTCTGGCAGTCTGGGTTTACGCTATCGAGGCCCGATCCCGGGTCGCGACGATGATATTGCCGGTATAGCCGTGACACTCAATCATGCCGGTGGCGAGTTTCGCCGTCTGAGCCGCTCCAATGGGGACTCGACAACCGAACGTGCTGAAACCGACTGGGAATTCACCTACCGTGCCCAGATCAACCCCTGGTTTGCAATGCAGCCCAATGTTCAATACATTGTCAATCCCGGCATGGATAAAACATTGGACAACGCATGGGTGATCGGTTTCAGAACCGAGATCATTTTCTAACAGCCTATTTTGGCAGGATATTTTTCCGATCGGGTAAGGATTATAAACATGAAAAACTTGAGCTTTCGCGCAACCACCATGCTGGGGTTTTGCATTGTGATTACCCTATTTTCCGGGGTTATTGCTTTTTGCATTTTCGAGTTGAAGCATATCCAGAATGAGATAACAGATCTGGAAAAAAATGTTCTGCCCTATGAATTGCTGGTGGAAAAGATGGACATAGATGTAGTACAGATTCAGCAGTATCTCACCGATATCTCACTTACTCATGATCGCTCAGGTTTTTCGGAAGTTGATAAACATGCAAAATCCTTTCACGAAAGTCTGAAGGCGCTAGAGGAACACTATGTCGCCAACCAGCAAAAACTGGAGCAACTGAAATCACTGGAATTGGCCTTTGTCCCTTATATGGAAGCCGGTAAACAAATGGCCGATTTCTATATCAACAACGGAACTGTTACTGAGCATTCAGCTATGGACGCATTTGACCAGTCAGCCAAGGAACTTACTGGAAAAATGAATGAGTTTCGTGACCATGAAGTTAATGATGCCCAAGCAAAAACTGATAGCGTCAGAGCATCTTCACAGAAAGCCACTCTGTACAGCATTCTTGCTGGACTGATCGGTATCGCCGTCGGACTGATGCTCGCCTGGCAACAGTCCAACAAGTTGCTCAACGAAATTGGTATCGACCCGATGTATGCCAAGGGCATTGCCAAGGAAATCGCCAAAGGCAATCTTTCGCGCGACATCACACTCAACCCTGGCGACAACTCAAGCCTCCTGTTCGCGATGCGCGCGATGCAGATCAAATTGCGCGAGGTGATCAGGGAAGTCAGCACTAATGCAAATGCAATTGTGGCATCAGCCAATCATCTAGCCCACGCAGCCCAGGTAGTACTGACAGGTTCACAACAGCAGAACGATGCTGCTACCAGTGTAGCCCAGGCCGTCGAGCAGATGACAGCAAGCATCGATCAGATTTCGAGCAACGCAGATCAGTCAGAAAAGATCGCCAAGCAGTCGGGCATCATTTCTGACCAGGGTGGAACAGTCGTAGCCGATGCTGTGGAAGAAATGAACAAGATTGCTGGTTCGGTCAGCCACTCATCAGGGATCATCCGTGAATTGGGCATGAGTTCACAGAAAATCTCGGAGATCGTCAATGTTATCAAGGAAATCGCTGATCAGACCAATTTGCTTGCACTCAATGCCGCGATTGAAGCTGCCCGTGCAGGTGAGCAGGGCCGTGGCTTCGCCGTTGTCGCAGATGAAGTCAGAAAGCTGGCTGAACGCACGTCAACTGCAACCAAGGAAATCTCCGGCATGATCACCGAAATACAGTCAAATGCCAGCAATGCTGTAGCAAGCATGGAACAAGGTACTATCAGGGTTGGCGAGGGTGTTGAGAAAGCGCAGCGTGCCGGTGCTTCCATGGCGCAAATCAAGCAAGGCACTGAACAGGTCGTCAGCACGGTGGGCGACATTACCAACGCTCTTAGGGAACAGAGTCAGGCAGTCAATTCCGTGGCACGCGAAGTTGAAAAGATTGCATCCATGGTGAACGAAAACACGTTGGCAGTGGATGATCTTGCCAAGACCTCGGACGAACTTAACCATCTGGCCGAGGCACTACATGAATCGATCAAACACTTTAACGCCTGATTATATTATCAATGGTGTGCTTGATAACACGAAGAAACAGTTGATATTTAACTTTAATAAAATTACGCAGTTATTTGATCTGGTTTACTTAATTTATTATCAAAGAAGGATCTGGCTGCATGCATGACCTTCTCGAAGCCGTTTCTGACTGCGAATAATGAAGGTAGTTTAAGATCGAGTCATGGAGGCCCCAAAGGGCCTCCCGAAAAAACAAGCGGCACTATCTGCCGTGATGAAGGTTTTGCCCCAGCATTTCAGGCGTGACCAGTGTGATGCCTTTCTCAGAGACATAGAAACGCTTGCGATCCTCATCCGGGTTGACCCCAATCTGCATGCCTTCCGGAATATGAACACCCTTGTCGATGACGGCACGCTTAATGGTGACATTCCGGCTGATATGTACTTTAGGCAGAATCACGGACTGTTCGACAAGACTGTAGCTATTGACACGAACGTCAGAGAACATCAGTGATTGCCTGACGCAGGATCCGCTGATGATACAACCGCCAGACACCAGAGAATCCACTGCATTTCCACGCCGGCCATCCTGATCAAAGACAAATTTTGCCGGTGGCAATTGCTCCTGGTAAGTCCAGATCGGCCACTCCTTGTCGTACATGTTCAGGTCCGGACTGACCTTGGTCAACTCCATATTGGCTTCCCAATAGGCGTCAATGGTCCCCACGTCACGCCAGTAATCCCGACCTTCGGAACTGTTAACGCAACTGTCCGAGAAACGATGGGCAAACACACGATACTTGCTGATCAGATAGGGAATGATGTCGGCACCGAAATCATGGCTGGATTTCGGGTCGCTTGCATCGCGGATAAGCTGCTCGTACAGAAACGCCGCATTGAATACATAAATACCCATGCTGGCGAGCGCCTGTTCGGGATTGCCAGGAATCGGGTCGGGATCATTGGGCTTCTCGCGGAACTGAATGATGCGATCTTCGTTGTCCACGCCCATGACCCCGAAGGCCTTGGCCTCTTCCAGCGAAACATTGAGGCATGCGATCGTCATGTCGGCCTTGTTGCGAACATGCGATGCCAGCATGCGGCCATAGTCCATCTTGTAGATATGATCGCCAGCAAGGATGAGCACGTATTCGGAACCGATACTGCGCAGAATATCCAGATTCTGGAATACCGCATCGGCAGTCCCCTTGTACCACTCCTCTTCCACAACACGCTGTTGTGCAGGCAACAACTCGACAAATTCGTTGAACTCGCCGCGAAGGAAGCCCCAGCCACGCTGGATATGCTGAATCAAACTGTGCGCCTTGTATTGGGTCACCACACCAATACGACGAATACCTGAATTGATGCAATTTGAGAGCGGGAAATCAATGATGCGAAATTTTCCCCCGAATGGAACGGCGGGCTTGGCACGCCAGTCTGTGAGCGCCTTGAGCCGGGAACCGCGCCCCCCGGCAAGAATTAACGCCATGGTGTTCTTGGTTAGCGCACTGATAAAACGGGATGAATTAACGTCTGTTTTAGAAGAATCCTGCTGCATTTTTGCTCCTCCTGATTTATAGTTTGCCTTGGGCTGTTTTTGCGCCCATGTAATCTGATAAATAAAACACCTGTGCCCATTATAGACAGGTTAAATAGAGAAAACCAACGGTACCCACGTAACATTTTCCCGAGGCTTTCAAATGGCCACAAAAGCAAAAGTACATATTGACCCACAGCTTGCACTGATATTGGCAGCACGCCATCACGACCCGTTTTCCTGGCTTGGGTTGCACCAGGAACAGTCAAAACCTGTGCTACGCACTTTCATGCCCCATGCCGGGCGTGTATGGGTGAAAACGGATGCAGGCTGGGAGGAAATGCAACGTACTCACAATGATGGGGCTTACACATGGCAAGGTAGCAGCAAAATCTCTGCACCGGCCCTGTTACGCTGGGAACAAGATGGCAAGACGCTGGAGCGCCACGACGCCTACACTTTTCCGCCCATGCTGACTGATCATGATCTTCATCTTTTCAGTGAAGGCAGATTGCGCAAGTCATACTATTCTCTTGGGGCCAATGTCGTCGAGAACTGCGGCGTCAAGGGTACACGTTTTGCTGTTTGGGCCCCGAATGCAGAACGCGTCAGCGTCATAGGTGACTTCAATCGCTGGGATGGCCGCATACATTCGATGCGCGTACATGGCTCCAGCGGAGTCTGGGAAATATTTATTCCAGGCATCGGAGACGGAACTCTATACAAGTTCGAGATTCGGAATCGCCATACAGGCGGCATTTTGGTCAAGACCGATCCATATGGCACCAGTTTTGAAGTGCGTCCTGAGACGGCGGCGAAGGTGGTCGCTCCTTCATCATACAAATGGCATGATGCCAAATGGCTAAAAGATCGTGCTGAAGCTGACTGGCTGCATGCACCGATGAATATTTACGAAATGCACGCGGGATCATGGCAGCGTAGTGAACACAATCGCTTCCTGACTTTTCGTGAACTGTCCGAAAAACTGGTCCCTTATGTCAGAGACATGGGGTACACGCACATCGAACTGATGCCGGTCAGCGAACACCCGCTGGATGAGTCATGGGGATACCAGACCACGGGGTATTTTGGCGTTACCAGCCGGTTTGGAACGCCGGATGACTTCCGGTATTTTATAGACAGCTGTCATCAATCCAATATCGGCGTGCTCCTTGACTGGGTTCCAGCGCATTTCCCGAAGGATAGTTGGGCGTTAGCCCGTTTTGACGGTACGGCCTTGTTCGAACACGAAGATCCCCGCTTGGGAGAACATCAGGATTGGGGAACCTACATTTTTAACTATGGCCGCAATGAAGTAAGAAATTTTCTTATCGCAAATGCCCACTACTGGCTCAATGAATTTCATATTGACGGCCTCCGAGTCGATGCAGTTGCCTCGATGCTTTACCTGGATTACTCCCGTAACGCGGGTGAATGGTTACCTAACAAGTATGGTGGCCGCGAAAATCTGGATGCGATTGAATTTATCAAGGAGCTGAATGTTGTCGTACACGATGAATTTCCTGGCGCGCTGACAATTGCGGAGGAATCTACCTCCTGGCCCATGATTTCTCGACCGGTATATCTTGGCGGGCTGGGGTTCTCGATGAAATGGAACATGGGTTGGATGAATGACACGCTGGCTTACATGAAACAGGATCCGGTACACCGTCGTTACCACCACAACCAGCTGACTTTTGGCCAATTGTACGCATACAGCGAAAATTTCGTGCTGCCTTTTTCTCATGACGAAGTCGTACATGGGAAATGCTCATTGCTCGACAAGATGCCAGGGGATGCCTGGCAGAAGTTTGCCAACTTGCGCTTGCTGCTGACGTATCAGATGACCTACCCGGGTAAAAAGCTTAACTTCATGGGGAACGAAATCGGTCAGGGTCGCGAGTGGGCAGTTGGCAGTTCGCTCGACTGGCACCTGCTGGGCACCCACTGGCATGGCGGTGTGCACAATCTGGCACGCGATCTGGGTGTGCTATATCGCGATTGTCCTGCGCTTCATCAGCTAGACTTCACGCCGGATGGGTTCGCCTGGATTGACTGCCACGATGCGGATCAGTCCATCATTGCCTATCAGCGAATAGCTATGGATGGCAGCAACGTCATTGTCGTGCTCAATTTCACCCCTGTGCAACGCCATGGCTATCGCATTGGTGCTTCAGATAGTGGAAAATATCGGGAGATCCTTAACAGCAATGCGGAAATTTATGGCGGCAGCAACACGGGAAATGGTGCCGGGCTTGAGGCTGAGGACATTCCCTGGATGGGATACCGGCATTCGCTGGTAATTACAGTTCCGCCATTGGCGGGTATCATTATTCAACTCGAAAATTAATCACAGCTGCAAATTATCATGTCACAACTGACCAATACAAAATCCTGGCAGGCGCTGGTCGCACATCAACGCGAAATGGCGCCGATACATATGCGCGACCTTTTCAAGAATGATCCGGAGCGATTTGACAAATTTTCATTACAGTTCAACGACATTCTGCTGGATTATTCCAAAAATCGCATTACCGAGAAAACCATCAGCCTGTTGCTGGATCTGGCGCGTGACCGGAATGTAGAATCTTGGCGCGACCGCATGTTCTCGGGGGAAAAGATCAATACCACCGAAAATCGTGCAGTACTTCATACCGCCTTGCGCAATCGTTCCAGCCGACCTGTACTGGTCGATGGCAAGGATGTCATGCCCGGCGTCAATCGTGTACTGGAACATATGCGCCACTTTACCGAACGCGTGCGCAATGGCGTTTGGAGAGGGTATACCGGCAAGGCCATTACAGACATCATTAACATCGGTATCGGTGGCTCTGATCTGGGCCCCTTCATGGCCTGCGTTGCGCTGAAACCCTACAGCCGCTCTGATCTGCGAGCTCACTTTGTTTCCAATGTCGATGGAGCCCATTTGGGCATGACACTGCAACGCTGCAACCCGGAAACCACATTGTTTGTTGTGGCATCCAAGACCTTTACTACACAAGAAACCTTGACCAATGCCATGTCGGCAAGGCAATGGTTTCTCGATGCTGCACGTGATGAGGCCAACATTGCCAAACATTTTGTTGCACTGTCCACCAATGCTGCCGAGGTAACCAAGTTTGGCATTGATACGGCCAACATGTTCGAATTCTGGGACTGGGTGGGTGGCCGGTACTCGTTATGGTCAGCTGTCGGTCTGACCATTGCGCTTTATCTTGGAATGGATAATTTTGAAGCCATGCTACAGGGCGGCTTCGAGATGGACGAGCATTTCTGCAACACCCCTCTGGAAAAGAATATGCCGGTTCTCCTGGGCCTGATCGGACTCTGGTACAACAATTTCTTTGACGCCCAGACGCAGGCCATTCTTCCCTACGACCAGTCACTGTCACGCTTCTCTGCCTACTTCCAGCAGGGCGACATGGAAAGTAACGGCAAATTCGTCGATCGTGATGGTAACCGTGTCGATTATGATACCGGCCCCATTATCTGGGGGGAGCCCGGAACCAATGGCCAGCATGCTTTTTATCAACTAATCCATCAGGGAACGAGGATGATTCCTTGTGACTTTTTGATGCCAATGAAAACCCATTACCCGATGGGCGAACACCACAAGATTCTATTTTCCAACTTCTTCGCTCAAACCAAGGCACTGATGCTGGGAAAAACAAAAGAAGAGGCGCGCGCCGAACTGGAAGCCTCCGGCATGAGTGGTAAAGAACTGGAGGAATTACTGCCACACAAGGTTTTTGAAGGCAACCACCCGACCAACTCCATTCTTTTCAGCAGGCTCGATCCGAAAACGCTGGGTTCATTGATTGCATTGTACGAGCATAAGATCTTCGTACAGGGCGCCATCTGGAACATCAACTCGTTTGATCAGTGGGGGGTGGAACTTGGCAAGCAGTTGGCCAATACCATTCTGCCGCAATTGACCAACAAGGAACCGGTCAATAGTCATGATGCTTCTACCAATGGCCTGATCAACCATTACAAGATGAATTGCCTTTGACCAGAAAAATAAAAAAGGCCGATGCAATGCATCGGCCTTTTTACGTAATGGTGCCGGTCATTTGTTATTGAAATAGGTAATATTCAGGCACCGGTCGTTTACAAAGGTAAGTTCCACAGTTTTATAGGTATGCTTAGGATCGTAGCGCACCTTATCCTCGTAATACCACATTTCGACATTATCCACCTGCTTCTTGTTCAGCGGACGTCCCAGTGTTGATTCGGTACCGCTAGGCCGACTTCCTTGTCCGATGCGAAGCGGCTTCCCCAGCGCATCACTCACATATTTGCGGGAACGATTCTGAAACAGTTGAAGAAACTCTTCCTCTTCAAAAGTTGATCTGGCGCCTTTCTTAGCTGATGTCTTAACCTGCTGATCAGCAGCTGAAACGTGCACTGGAACGACGGCCACCAGAATCCCGGTGGTGACAAGTGCGGCAAGCATTTGCTTAAGTTGCATGTATGATTCCTTCAATAGTTCAGGTCGGGATTATCGCATTAGCCGCGGCTCATGCCAACGACAACCTGAGACCGTCATAACCAACATACACCCCGGTTGGCAACTGCGCCTGCAACCTGGCATATTCGAGTTCATGCGTCATGTGAATCAGGTAAGTCTCACGGGCTGCAATCTGACAAGCGTAATTCACACTTTGTTCCATCCCTATGTGGGTATGATGAGGCTTGTAACGTAAGCAATCCAGCAGCAATACATCCAACCCTTTCAGCAAGGCCATAGATGACTCAGGAATCTCCGAAACATCCGTCAAATAGGCGAAATTTCGGATTCTGTACCCAAGTACCCATGATCTTCCATGCATCACGGGAATAGGTATTACAGACTCGCCACAGGCCTCGAAAGCACCCTCTACGATGTGAGGCCTAAGGATAGGCAAATCCCAGGTACCCCCTGGCTCCCGAATGGCATAACCAAATCTTGCGGAGATATTGTCCATGGTGTGTGCGCTACCATACAGCGGGATTTGAGTCCGCTGTAACTGGCAAAATGCACGCAAATCATCAATGCCGTTCAGATGGTCTGCGTGGCTGTGGGTATATAGTACGGCATCAGTTCGCCGGATATTTTCACGTAATGCCTGCTGGCGAAGATCGGGGCCGGTGTCGATAAGTATCACACGCCCATCCTCAAGTTCGATCGCCGAGGAACAGCGGGTACGACGGTTGCGATGATCGGATGAGCTGCAGGTGCTGCAATCACATCCGATGACAGGCGTACCTGCGCTGGAACCCACGCCAAGAACGATCAGTTGCAAGATGATGCCAGACCGAACAGTTTGAAGAAATTACGACTGGTTACTTCACCGACTTCTTCTGAACTGATGTTGCGTAAGCGGGCAATTTCTTCAGCCACATATTTAACATATCCAGGCTGATTGATTTTGCCGCGAAAAGGGACTGGAGCAAGATATGGAGAATCGGTCTCGATCAGCAAGCGATCCAGTGGTATTTTCTGTGCCAGATCCTTCAGGGCAACTGCGTTCTTGAAGGTCACAATACCGGAAAGCGAAATATAAAAACCCATCTCCATGGCCGACTGCGCCACCTCCCAGGTTTCAGTAAAGCAATGCATCACCCCCCCAACCTGCCCTGCCTTTTCTTCCCGCATAATTCTCAGCGTATCGGCCGCAGCTTCCCGAGTATGGATGACAAGCGGTTTGCCTGCAGCAATCGCTGCACGGATATGAATACGGAAACGTTCACGCTGCCACTCCAGGTCACCCTTGAGGCGGTAATAATCCAGGCCGGTTTCGCCGATCCCAATCACCTTAGGGTGCTGAGCTAAGCGGACCAGTTCCTCAACGCTGGTGGGAGCCTCATCTTCATAATCGGGGTGTATACCGACGGTGGCATACAGGTTGTCGTATATTTCGGCTACGGCCAGCACATTGGGCCAGTCCCGAAGATTGACACCTATACACAGGGCATACCCAACATCATTGACCCGCATGGTGGCCAGAACACTTTCAATGTTGTGGGCAAGCTCAGGAAAATCGAGATGACAATGTGAATCGACAAACATGATCAGAACCCGCTGTTAGCGGAAACTACATGGTATGAGTAGGGCGAGACGACTTGAGAGCTCCGGCCAGCAAGTTCTCGATTTTATTTCGGGCCTCGATGCCACCATCCTTTTCACTGAACTTGACACCAATGCCCTGCGGCCGGCTGCCTTGCGTCACTGGCGTAATCCAGGCTACATGGCCGACCACCTTGAGTTTTGTAATATCTTCCGGCAATTGCAACAACATGAAAACTTCATCACCCAGCTTGTAACTTCGGTTCGTAGGAATAAACAATCCGCCACCATTCAAAAAAGGCATATAGGCAGAATACAAAGCCGATTTTTCCTTAATGGTCAGCGACAATACACCAGGTTTCTGCATGGTGGGAGTCACCAGCGGTTGCTCGATCTTGCTTGATTCTTCGCTCATTTTCCGGCCAGCAATGGAAACAGCTGGGAATAACGTACCAGCAATGCCTCCAACTGCAATTCAGTGTTCAATGGGTGATTTTCATGTGCCTGCGCAACAGCCAGTACACGCTGAAAATCCAGTAGTGCAGGCAAGTCTACGCTTTTGGACATGGCTTGCAAAGAGGATATCTGCTCAGGGAAATAGCGTACTCTCGATGTGAGACAACTCGAAGCAAGGTCATAGATCCATTTCTGCAGAACAGAAAGCGCCTGAGCATATTCCTCCTTACCCCAATTTGCGGCAGAAGACATAGGATCAATACGAGCGCAGCGGGAAAGTTGTGCTGAAAATGTTTCAATGCTCTCGCGTAATGCCTGTTTCTCCACATCAAGTGCGGTAAGAGGCGCCCCGCCGGCTTGAGAAAGACAGAATTGAGGGGAAGTAACTCCCTGGGTTTCCAGCCAACTTTCAGCCTCACTCCGACTTGGAACCGGCATGGCGATCTTGTGACAACGGCTGCGGATGGTGGGCAATATTCTAGGTAGCTGACTCGTTACCAGTATAAACAAAGTCGCTGGTGGTGGTTCTTCCAGCATTTTGAGCAGCGCATTCGATGCATTAAGGTTCAGTGATTCTGCAGGATGCAATAAGACCACGCGCAAACCATGCCGATGCGAGGTCAAGCTTATCAGATCACCTAATGCCCGGATTTGTTCGATCAGAATAAGGCGCGATTTTTTCTTCTGCCTGCCAGCGATTGAAAACTCGCCAGAATATTCGGTTTCGCCTTCTTCATTCCGATCTTCAGGCTCGATCATCCTGAAATCCGGATGACTCCCCTGCGAAAGCCAATTACAACTGCCACAGTTCCCGCAAGAAAATCCTTCGAGCGTGTTTGACTCGCAAAGCATCGCTTCCGCTAATGCCCTGGCAAAGTCTTGCTTTCCGATCCCTCTGCGACCATGCAGCAGTAGCGCGTGAGGCATGCGCTCTCTTAACATCCTTAGGCGTTGCCAAAGCGGGAGCTGCCATCTATAGATCGGATTGGTCACAACGCTTGAATTATCTCGTCCACGGATTTGCGAACATCATCGACACTGCGGTTGGCGTCAATGATTCGGAAACGAGCAGGAAATTCTTGTGCCCGCTGCAAATAAGCAGCTCGAATACGCTCGAAAAATTGCGAGTTCTCCTGTTCGAAGCGGTCTGGATCTCGTGCCCCGGCCAGCCTCATACAACTGACTGAAACCGGTATATCAAACAACAGGGTCATATCAGGCTGAAGTTCATTCTGAACCCAGCGCTCCAGCATTCTTATCTTATCGGCTTCCACCCCACGCCCGCCATGCTGGTAGGCAAAGCTGGCATCGGTAAACCGGTCAGACAATATCCATGCGCCTCGGGCCAGCGCAGGCTCTATCACACACTCGATATGTTCTCTCCGGGCTGCAAACATTAGCAGCGTCTCGGTTTCAGGATGCATCGACTCACTCAGTAGCAACTCACGCAAGCGCTCTGACAACGGAGTTCCCCCAGGTTCGCGGGTAACGATCACTTCGCGACCGCCACGCATCAACAACTCCGTTATGAAAGGAATATGCGTGCTCTTGCCTGCACCATCCACGCCTTCCAATGAAATAAATTTACCCCGTTCGGCCAATTATCATTTTCCTGTCTGATATCTGGCTACGGCACGATTGTGCTCTTCCAGCGATTTGGAAAATGCATGGCTTCCGTCTCCTTTACCAACAAAGTACAAATAGCCCTGATGCGGATCCGGTTTAAGCGCGGCCTCAATCGAGCCAAGCCCAGGGCTGGCAATGGGTGTTGGCGGCAAACCAGAACGGGTATAAGTATTGTAGGGCGTATCGGCAAGCAAGTCCTTTCTGCGCAAATTCCCGTCGAACTGTATACCCAGTCCATAAATAACCGAAGGGTCAGTTTGAAGCCGCATACCGATTCTAAGCCGATCGAGAAAAACACGGGCAATCATGGGGCGCTCTTCGCCCTTACCTGTTTCCTTCTCGACAATCGACGCCATGATCAGAGCCTCGTAAGGTGACCGATAAGGCAGATCGCTATCTCGCTTCTGCCACGCCGCAGTCAGTTTCTGTTGCATGGCCTGATAAGCCCGTTTAAGTATGTCGAGATCAGATATCCCCCCCGAAAAATAGTATGTATCGGGAAAGAACAATCCTTCCGGATGGTTTTCCCGGATTCCAATACGCTGGAGAATCTCCTTGTCAGTCAAACCCATGCTGAAATGCTGAATCTCCTCATTCCGGTTGAGTTCTTCCCGTATCTGACGGAATGTCCAACCTTCGATGAAAGTGATTCCGATCTGGGAGACATCACCGCTGGTCATCATATCGAACAACTGGTATGGAGTACTAGAGGAAGAAAATTGATAGTTACCAGCCTTAAGATCAGCGGCACGTCCCGTCAGGCGTGCCATGATCATAAAACTCCAAGGTTCTCCGAGCACTCGCTCTTCTACCAGTTGTCTCGATACTGTACGGATCGTGGCACCTGGTTTTACAACGAATACCTGAGGAGTCGGCTCAATCTGCAGTGGCATCCCTGCAAAATGCCACAGCCAGGTTGCGCATGCCAGGACAAGGATCGTCAGAAACAGTGAAAGCTTAAACAGCAGCTGCATCGTCTTCTCGTAATTTTTCACGCAGCCTGGCAGCCAGTGACCCCTGTAGCCAGAAGTGGCTCGCCAGACGTCTGACCTGCCATGCCCCATAAAGACTGTTGCAGATAATCACTTCATCGGCGTCCATTAAATCTGGCAGGCGCAGGTGACTTACTTCGACGGTAAAACCGAGTCGGGGTGCTATTTCAAGAATTCGCTCGCGTGTCACGCCGGCTACACCACATCGGGACAGGTCAGGAGTTGAGATTATGTTGCCCTTGCGCACAAAAAGATTGCTCATGGTACCCTCTATGACCTCGCCACCTTCATCAAGCATGAGTCCGTCAGCAAGTTGCGCATCAACCCATTCCATCCTGGCCATCACGTTTTCCAGACGATTGAGGTGCTTGATGCCAGCCAGACGAGGTTGCCGGGCGAGTCGCGTTTCGCAGAGATGAAGTGCGACTCCTTCGTTGAAATGGCTGTCCGGATACTGAGGAAGCTGAGCCTTGCTGACAACCCTTGTCGGTTGAGCCAAAGGAGGAACTGCATATCCTCTCGCACTTTCACCGCGAGTCACCGTGATTTTAATGACTGCACTCTCATTTGGCTCCAGCAAACGCGCAACATCTTCATGCAGTATTTCCTCTGACGGACAGACGATTCCGAGCATGTTGCAGTCGGACTGCAAGCGCAGGTAATGGCGTCGCCAGCAAAGCGCTTTGCCTTCATGGACAGGAAAAGTGCGAAATACGCCATCTCCATAGGCAAAACCACGATCAAAAGGTGTCAAACCATGATCGCGTCGGCCATTGACCAGATATGCATGCGGGGGATGAATCACGGTCATCATTGTACCCATTGCAAGTTTCAGTTAGTCGATTTGCTTCAAGTAAATCGATGAATAGTCACACAAGCAAATGAAGAATAAGTGCTTTTTCTAATGTCCACAAAAGTTGTGGATAAGTCTGTGCATGACCACTGAAAAGTTGACGTAACCTGTACTGAGCACTAGGTTTTTTCAGCCGTGCCTACTATTTGTGCCAAAAAATAACCCAATAAAAATCAACTGGTTATTTTTACTCACTGAGTTCGATAATGGATATTACTATATGCAGCAGTTTCGATGAGGTACGCTGTGAACAACAACAGGCATGGATTACGAAAACAACAACGTGAATCGGTTCCTATATCCTGCGGAACACGAGCGTACCGTTGGTACCGCCAAATCCAAATGAATTCGAAATTGCCACATTGATCTTCATATTGCGTGCTTCATTGGCCACATAATCAAGATCACAAAGAGGATCCTGATTAAATATGTTGATCGTGGGTGGTGCGATCTGATCACGAATTGCCAACGCTGAAAATACCGCTTCAATCCCGCCGGCAGCACCAAGTAAATGGCCCGTCATGGACTTAGTGGAACTCATAGCTATTTTTCTGGAATGATCCCCAAAAAAACCTTTTGCAGCCTGGGTTTCCGCCACATCCCCCGCTGGGGTTGAAGTGCCATGCGCATTAACATAATCGACCTGATCGGCATTCATACCGGCATTCTTCAGTGCGTTACGCATACATCGCGCAGCACCTTCCCCGTTTTCTGATGGAGATGTCATGTGATAGGCATCGGCACTCATTCCAAAGCCGGCTATTTCGCCATAAATTCTGGCACCACGTTTTTTGGCGTGTTCATACTCTTCCAGTACTAGCACGCCAGCTCCCTCACCAATCACGAAGCCATCACGGTCTGCATCCCATGGTCGACTGGCTGTCTCCGGATCATCATTGCGCGTAGACAGGGCTCGTGCTGAAGCAAACCCACCCACTGATAGCGGCGTGATTGCGGCCTCTGCACCTCCGGCGACCATAACATCAGCATCTCCGTACTCGATCAACCTTGCAGCATCGCCGATACAGTGAGTCGCTGTGGTACAGGCTGTCACAATGGCAATATTCGGACCCTTGAAACCGTACATGATCGACAAATTGCCGGAAATCATGTTAATGATGGTGCCTGGAATAAAGAACGGTGAAATTTTTCGTGGACCGCCCTCCATATAGACTTTGTCCGTATCCTCAATCAGTTGAAGCCCACCGATCCCGGCGCCGATGGAAACCCCGATTCGATCGGCATTTTCTTCCGTTGCCTGAATGCCGGAGTCCTTGACTGCCTCGATCCCGGCAGCAAGTCCATACTGGATAAAGACATCCATACGCCTTGCGTCCTTGGCCGGGAGGAATTGCGTAACGTCAAATCCTTTCACCTCGCCGGCAACCTGAGACGAAAACGCTGAAGGATCAAATTTGGTGATCCGCCCGATACCGGATTTCCCGGCAACGATATTGCCCCATGCGGCCTCGACGCCTATACCGACAGGCGAAACGATCCCGAGGCCAGTGATGACGACCCTACGCTTGGACAAGGCAGCTCCAGAACTTGATTATGGAAAAAACGAAATTACTTCAGGTGCGTATTGACGTAGTCGATCGCCAGTTGCACAGTTGTAATTTTTTCAGCTTCTTCGTCCGGGATTTCACAGTCAAATTCTTCTTCGAGGGCCATGACCAGTTCCACGGTGTCGAGTGAGTCGGCACCCAGATCATCAACAAACGAAGATTCATTCTTCACGTCAGCTTCATTTGCGCCCAGTTGCTCGGCGACGATCTTTTTTACACGCTGTTCGATATCGGACATCTTGAATTACCCCTTTAAGTTATAGCAAAAAGCTGGAAACATTCTATCAAAACTCCAGCCGGTTTCAAAAAAACTGGATAGAAAAATGTACTTATCCGGCCATGTACATGCCGCCATTGACATGCAGTGTTTCACCGGTAATGTAACCGGCACGTGGAGAAGCAAGAAATGCAACCGCAGCAGCAATGTCTTCAACACTGCCAAAGCGGCCCGCTGGCACATGTCCAACAAGGGCGTTACGCTGTTCCTCGGACAGTTCGCGCGTCATGTCAGTGTCGATAAATCCTGGTGCCACGCAATTGACGGTAATGCCACGGCTACCTACTTCTCTGGCCAGAGATTTGGTAAAGCCGGCCATACCGGCTTTTGCAGCCGCATAATTACACTGGCCGGCATTACCCATGTGTCCGACAACCGAGGAAATACTAATGATTCGCCCCTGGCGAGCCTTCATCATGGGGCGAAGCACCGCTTGCGAAAGTCGAAATACCGATTTGAGATTAGTGGCTAGCACCGCATCCCAGTCATCCTCGGTCATGCGCATCAGCAACGTGTCGCGCGTGATGCCGGCATTGTTAACCAGAACTGAGATCACACCATGCTTCTCGGCAATAGCCTTCAGTACAGCTTCAACCTGCTCCGCATCGTTGACATTCAGCGCAACACCCTCGCCATTGACACCCCCCTGCTGTAAAGCCTGGCTGATTTGTGTCGCACCGTTTTCAGTGGTGGCGGTACCGATCACGGTTGCGCCCTGCTTGCCCAGTTCCAACGCAACGGCTGCACCAATGCCGCGACTGGCGCCAGTAACGAGTGCAATTTGTCCTTCCAGCATTTTTATCCCTTTATCAACCACACAATCAGCATTCAGTACTTAGAACTCATGATCAACTTCCGCCAGTCAAGTGCAAAACGGAAACAATTTAAGTTCTACTGATTCAACTCGACAATGGCCTGGTTCACTGCATCGCTTCCGGTCAGTGCCATACATGGCATATCTGCCACAATACGCTTGTTCAGTCCGGCAAGCACCTTGCCCGGTCCGCATTCCGCCGCCATGCCGATGCCTTCTGCAGCCATTCTTTGTACCGACTCAACCCATCGAACCGGGCTATAAAGCTGGCGTATCAGCGCTTCCTTGATTTTGCCAGCATTTTCATGGGCTGCAACATCGGCATTATGTAGCACTGGTATCGGCGGGGCCTTAATATTCACTGTTTCCAGATAAATTTTGAGCTTCTCAGCTGCCGGCTTCATCAACGCACAGTGCGATGGGACGCTTACCGGCAGAATTAGAGCCCGTTTTGCACCCTTGGCCTTGGCCGCTTCCATGCCTCGCTCAACCGCGGCCTTATTTCCAGCAATCACCACCTGGCCTGGCGAGTTAAAGTTGACAGCTTCCAGCACTTCTCCATGCGCGGCTTCGGAGCAGATATCAATTACAGCGGCATCGTCCAGCCCCAGAATTGCCGCCATCGCACCAACACCTTCAGCGACAGCAGATTGCATCACTTCTGCACGATAACGCACCAACGGTAGCGCATCCGAAAAAGACAGCGCCCCAGCTGCAACCAGCGCGGTATATTCACCCAGACTATGGCCAGCCATCATGACAGGCTGTTTTCCACCAGCCTGCGACCATGTACGCCAGGTAGCAATCCCAGCTGTCAGCATCAGCGGTTGTGTGTTGGCAGTCTGGTTAAGATCCTCGTTGGGTTCTGTCGCCATACGCCACATATCCTGCCCCAACACACTGGAGGCCTCGGCAAACGTTTCGCGCATGACAGCGAGGTCGCCGAAACCCTGCATCATGCCAACTGATTGAGAACCCTGCCCCGGAAAAAGAAATGCAAATTTCATGTTTGATCTCTAATACTTGAGTAAAACTGAACCCCAGGTGAAACCGCCGCCAAAGGCTTCCATCAATACGGTTTCGCCACGATTGATTCTACCGTCACGCACAGCAACATCCAATGCCAGCGGAATAGAGGCAGCTGACGTGTTGCCGTGACGGTCCACGGTAACTACCACCTGATCCATACTCATTCCCAATTTTTTAGCTGTTGCCTGAATAATGCGAATATTGGCCTGATGAGGCACCAGCCAGTCAACATGGGCCTTTTCCATACCGTTCGCACCCAGTGTTTCATCAACAATCGCATCCAGTGTATTGACTGCCATTTTGAACACGGCGTTGCCTTCCATCTGGATGGTGGGCTTGCATGAATGATTGCCGATGGAACCGGTGACACTTAGCAATTCGGCGTAGCTGCCATCCGCATGCAAATGCGACGAAATCAACCCGGCTTCCTCACTAGCCACCAGGATCACGGCTCCGGCCCCATCGCCCCAAAGAATGCAATTACTACGATCTGTCCAGTCTGTAATGCGTGACATGGTTTCAGTGCCCACTATCAGTGCGCATTTGGCCGCACCGTTTTTGACAAACTGATCGGCAGTCGTCAATGCATAGACAAAACCGCTGCAAACCGCCTGCACATCAAAAGCCGGACATCCTGCAATCCCAAGCTTGTTCTGCAGTAGACAGGCCGTGCTGGGAAAGACCCGATCCGGGGTAGTCGTGGCAACGATAATAAGATCAATGTCCTGTGCACTAACTCCCGCAGCGGTCATAGCCTGAATGGCCGCTTTTGCGGCCAGATCGCTACTGAATTCGTTCTCGGCTACTATATGGCGTTCTTTAATACCGGTTCTGGCAACGATCCAGTCATCACTGGTCTCGACCATCTTTTCCAGATCGGCATTGGTAAGAATCTTTTCCGGCAGATAACTGCCGGTTCCTGCGATACGGGAAAAAGTCATGCAGGGGTCTCTTTGCTGATTGGGGTCGGCTGGATGTGCTCAATCTCCATTTGCTCGCTGATGCGCGTCAATACTCCGCTCCTCGCTTCTTCCACGGCAGTATGGATGGCATGAAGAAATGAAAAGCTATCTGCTCCACCATGGCTTTTGACGACAATTCCGCGCAAGCCCAGAAAACTGGCGCCGTTGTAGCGCCTGGGGTCAAGGCGACGCTTGAAAGCCTTAAGTACTGGCATGGAAATCAGGGCCATGAGTCGGGTAAGTGGGCTGCGTTTGAACTCTTCCGACAGAAATCCTCCCATCATGCGTGCCAAACCTTCTGAAGCTTTTAGCGTAACATTTCCGACGAAACCATCACAAACGACCACATCGACTGTGCCCTTGTAAATATCATCGCCTTCGACGTTGCCAAAAAAATTAAGATGACTGGCACGCAGCAGTTCGCCGGCCTGCTTCACTACCTCATTCCCTTTGATTTCTTCCGAACCGATGTTAAGCAAACCTACCGTGGGATTATCCTTGTGTTCAACGCAAGTTACGAGCATCGCCCCCATGATAGCAAACTGCAACAGATGCTCGGGGGTGCAATCTGCATTGGCCCCAAGATCCATCATGTAGGTTTGGCCATTCCGGCTTGGGAGGGTAGAGGCAATAGCCGGACGATCAATGCCCGGAAGGGTTTTGAGGACAAAACGGGCTGTCGCCATCAGCGCACCGGTATTGCCGGCACTGACACAGGCATTGGCCTCGCCGCTTTTGACCAGATTGATTGCGACGCGCATGGAAGAATCTTTCTTATTCTTCATTGCACTTTGCGGGGATTCATCCATCGCTACCACTTCACTGGCATGGTGGATTCGCAGTCGCGGACCCACTGAAGCACGATTTTCTTTCAACTCGGCTTCAATAGCGTCAGTCAGACCAACAAGAATGATATTGATCTCGCTGTCATGCCTGAGCGCCTCAAGCGCCGCAGGGACGGTAACGTGGGGGCCATGGTCGCCGCCCATGGCATCAATGGCGAGGGTAATGTCCATAAACAAAGCGCCGCCCACCGGGGACGGCGCACTGTTTTAATTGGCTTGTAAGTTACTCGCCCTTGGCCGGCATGACCTTGCGGCCACGATAAAAACCGGATGCGCTCACATGGTGACGCAAATGCACTTCACCCGTGGTCGGTTCGACCGCCAGCGCTGGCGCGGTCAAAAAATCATGCGAGCGGTGCATACCGCGCTTGGATGGGGACTTCTTGTTCTGCTGAACAGCCATTTGTTACTCCTCACAAAAACTAAATATTAATTCTGCTGCTTACTGCTTTTTCAATCCGGCCAGCACCTTAAAAGGATTGGGGTTTCCGGAAGATGTTGAAACCATCAATTCGGGGCATTCATTCTCATGACGAAGTGCGAGCGGCATACTCAGAATAACTTCCTCCTCTACCAACGCATCGACATTCAATCCGGGCTCAACTACCAGATAGTCAACCTCGTCATCTTCAAACTCTTCGTCAGGCAATTCGGATTCATCCTTCGCCAGCAAAAAAGTCCGGTCAAGATTTACCGGGTAATCCATCTCACCCAGGCAACGCTGGCATCGTACTATCAATGTTCCCCGCACTGCCAGATGCAAGGAGTATTTTCCCCGCAACCTACCACCTCCCGTAAGGCGATACTCGATATCACCGGTCTCGGAAAACAGGATGTCTTTCAGGCCGGCTAAATTCGAGGCGCGGATTTTATCATGAATTTCAAGAGATTGCTTGGCGAATTCAAGACTATCGATGAGGTGTCGTTCAGACGAGGTCATAGTTCCGGTTTGAGCAGGTGGCAGGCCTGTTCCGCGAATATAGGTGCATGATATAATTTCATGGTTTGCGTGTCAAAAACGCTCAACCACATTCACAGCCGCATTATAGACTTCAAAAACGCAATGATAAAAAAGATTCTCGTCGCCAATCGTGGTGAAATTGCCGTTCGCATCGTTCGCGCATGCTCTGAAATGGGCATCACCTCGGTCGCCATCTATACCGATGCCGATCGACACGCACTGCACGTCAAGAAGGCAGACGAAGCCTATAACATCGGCTCCGATCCAGTACAGGGATACCTGAATGCTCACAATATTGTGAATCTAGCCGTTGCCGCGGGCTGCGATGCATTGCATCCGGGTTACGGTTTCCTCTCCGAAAATCCGGTCCTGTCCGAAATCTGCGCCAAACGTGGAGTCAAGTTCATCGGCCCGGGACCGGAAGTGATTGCCCAGATGGGGGACAAAATTCAGGCGCGCAACGCCATGATTGCAGCCGGCATCCCCTGCGTCCCGGGTAGTGACGGCAATCTTGAGAATGTCGAGGCGGCAGTTGAACTTGCTAGAGAAATCGGCTATCCGGTCATGCTCAAGGCCACCAATGGCGGCGGCGGTCGTGGCATTCGGCGCTGTAATGACGAAAAAGAACTGCTGTCCAATTACGAGCGCGTCATCTCCGAGGCAAGCAAAGCTTTCGGCAAACCAGAAGTTTTTCTTGAGAAGTGTATCGTCAATCCAAGGCACATTGAGGTTCAGGTGCTCGCCGACAGCCATGGTAACGTCATCCATCTGTATGAACGCGACTGCTCAATCCAGAGGCGAAACCAGAAACTTATTGAAATCGCCCCCTCTCCGCAACTGAGTCAGGCACAGCGTGACTATATTGGCGGCCTGGGAGTGAAAGCCGCCAGAGCCGTCAATTACGAAAATGCCGGTACTGTCGAGTTCCTGCTTGATCAGGACAATAATTTCTACTTCATGGAAATGAATACCCGCCTGCAGGTCGAACATACGGTCACTGAAACCATTACCGGGATTGACATTGTTCAGGAGCAGATCCGCATTGCCGATGGACTTGAACTGCAGTACAAGCAGGATGACGTTAAATTCCGTGGTTTTGCGATGGAGTACCGGGTCAACGCCGAAGACCCCAAAAATGGCTTCCTGCCGAGTTTCGGGAAGGTCACGCGCTATTATTCTCCTGGTGGGCCCGGCGTACGCGTTGATGCCGCCATGTATTCCGGATACGTGATCCCGCCTTACTATGACTCCATGTGCGCCAAGCTTACGGTTTGGGCGCTGGACTGGCCCAGTGTGGTTGAGCGTGGCCGCCGCGCCTTGAGCGATATGGTCGTATATGGCGTCAAGACGACAATTCCCTACTATCAGGAAATCATGAAGCACCCGGATTTCAAGGCCGGGCGCTTTAACACCAGTTTCGTGGAATCTCATCCTGAACTGGTTAACTATGCGACTGAGTTTCCACCGGAACTCATGGCCGCCGTAATTTCGGCAGCGATTGCAGCGCACGAAGGTATTTAGAGGCGAATCAACGCCCTTAACTTAAACTAAAAGATTAATATTATGGAAAAAGTACTTGTTTCTGAACTTGTTCTTCGTGACGGTCACCAGTCCCTGATTGCGACTCGCATGCGCACTGACGACATGCTACCCATTTGTTCCAAACTAGACAGTGCTGGCTACTGGTCGCTGGAAGCTTGGGGAGGTGCAACCTTCGACGCTTGTGTAAGGTTTCTGCGAGAAGATCCATGGGATCGGCTGAGAAAGCTGCGCAAGGCTTTGCCAAATAGCCGAATCCAGATGTTGTTGCGTGGACAGAATCTATTGGGCTACCGCCATTACTCCGACGACGTGGTACAGGCTTTCGTGCAGAAATCAGCTGATAACGGGGTGGACGTTTTCCGCATATTTGACGCCATGAACGACCTGCGCAACTTGCAAGTTTCAATCGAGGCTGTCAGGAAAGCAAAAAAACACGCCGAGGGGGCCATCAGTTACACCACTAGCCCTGTCCATGACATTCCCCACTTTGTTGGCCTGGCGAAACAACTTGAGTCCATGGGCTGCGACACCATCGCCATCAAGGATATGGCGGGTTTGCTGACGCCGGCAACCACGGGCGAATTGGTTAAGGCGTTGCGCGCTGAGGTCAAACTGCCGATTCATCTTCACAGTCATGCCACCTCGGGTTTGTCGGCAATGTCATTCCTAAAGGGCGTGGAAGCTGGAGCCGCCATCATCGATACCAGCCTTTCCGCATTCGGAGAAGGCGCCAGCCACACCTCAACCGAAAGCATGGTGGCAGCACTGGCCGGCACTGAATATGATACCGGGCTAAACCTGAGCGATTTGCAGGAGATCACTGCCTATTTCCGCGAAATTCGCAAAAAATACTGGCAGTTCGAGAGCGATTTTACCGGAGTGGATACACGTGTCCTGGTCAACCAGGTACCTGGCGGTATGATTTCCAATCTGTCCAACCAACTCAAGGAACAAGGGGCACTGAACAAGATGGATGCTGTTCTCGCCGAAATTCCTCGCGTTCGGGAAGATTTGGGATTTCCACCGCTGGTCACCCCCACGTCCCAGATTGTCGGGACTCAATCGGTGCTCAACGTATTAACCGGCGGTCGGTACAAATCCGTGACCAATGAGGTTAAGAACTACCTGCTTGGGCATTATGGCAAGGCCCCCGGTCAGATTAACGAGAAAATCAAGAGCCAGGCAGTCGGGGATGGAGAAGTGATTACATGTCGCCCGGCAGATTTGCTGGAACCGGAAATGGCCAAACTGCGCATCCAGTGCGAGAATCTGGCACGATCGGATGAAGATGTGCTGACCTACGCCATGTTCCCCGATCTGGCACAAACATACTTTCAGGAACGTGCTGCCGACAGCCTTAAACCGGAGCAACTTCTGGACAAGGAAGCCGTATCAGCTGCTGCGCCTCGATATGCTCCGAACGAGTTCAAGGTGACTCTGCATGGTGAAACCTTTCATATCAAACTCACCGGAAGCGGTCATCCGGGTGAAGAGCAGCGTCCATACTACGTTTCCATAGACGGCGTGGCAGAAGAAGTCGTAGTCGAAACGCTAAGTGAAATCGAGGTTTCCGGTGGCGGCAAGAACGGCAGCAAGAAAAAATCAGCTGCCGCAAGTGCTGCCAGCGGCAATCGCCCACGTCCTTCGCACGATGGGTGCATCACTACCGCCATGCCGGGCACGATTGTTGACGTCAAGGTCAAGGCCGGTGACAAGGTTAATGCCGGGGATGGTGTGCTGGTGATCGAAGCCATGAAAATGGAGAACGAAATCCAGTCGCCCAAGAGCGGCATTGTCGTATCTGTCCACGTGAAGAAAGGCGACAGCGTGACGCCAGATGAAACTCTGATTGAAATTCAATAAGTCAATCATGAGTAAATGCCGGGTGCTTACCGGCATTTTGTTTCCTCCATGAAACTCATTCTCGCCTCTTCCTCGCCCTACCGCCGCGAACTGCTGGAACGCCTGCATATCCCTTTCATTGTGGTCGCCCCGGATGTCGATGAAACACCGCTTACCGGGGAAAAGCCGGAAGAAACTGCCCTGCGCCTAGCTCAAATTAAGGCCAGAAAGATTGCAGAATTTCATCCTGACGCCCTCATCATCGGTTGCGACCAGGTTGCTACGCTGAACGGTCAGCAACTTGGCAAACCACTCACCCACGACAACGCCAGCATGCAACTTCGACTCATGCGCGGTCAAAATGTCACTTTTCACAGTGCGTTATGCCTTTACAACGCAGCCACCGGCAACATGCAAGCTGAAGATATTATTTACGAGGTTCGTTTCCGGCACTTGAGCGATGACCAGATCGAAGCCTATCTGCTAAAGGAACAACCCTATCACTGCGCAGGAAGCGCCAAGTCCGAGGGGCTGGGGATTGCATTGATTGAATGGATGCGTGGGGACGATCCCAATGCACTGATCGGGTTGCCACTGATTGCCCTGGTTGACATGCTGAAGCAGGAAGGCGTTGCGCCGATCTAGCAGATTTTTCTACCGGTACGGTTACTCATCATCTGCTCAAGCAGCGACAAGCCTCCAGAGCGAGGTCACTTCAGCCGCACGGGCGGCGTAAAGCGGGTCTGTGATATCAGTGGTTTTGGGGTGATGGGGTCGAATATCGGTCTTGCTAACCACTTTCAGTCCCGCGCCATCAATAGCCGACAACAATTCCTCCCTTGTCCTCAGTCCTAGATGTTCGGCAATATCGGATAAAATCAGCCAGCCTTCGCCGCCGGGTTCCAGATGTTGCACCAGCCCATTCAAAAACCCCAGTAGCATGCTGCTATCCGGATCGTAAATCGCATACTCCAAAGCTGCGCTGGGCTTGGCCGGTATCCATGGCGGGTTGCAGACAACAAGCGATGCGCAACCAGTCGGGTAGAGATCAGCCGGCACGACTTCCACCCGCCCGTCGAGTCCCAGGCGCGTAATGTTCTCCCGCGCGCATGACAATGCCCGTGGATCCTGATCGGTCGCCACAATGTGCGCGATACCACGGCGGGCAAGAACTGCGGCCAGCACACCGGTCCCGGTGCCGATATCAAAGGCCACTTTTCCCGAAGGAAGCGGCGCCTCGGCCACCAGTTGCACATATTCTCCCCGTACGGGCGAGAAAACACCGTAATGAGGATGAATGCGCTCATTTAGCGCCGGCACTGACACGCCTTTTTTGCGCCACTCGTGCGCACCGACCAGCCCCAGCAACTCACGCACAGAAACGATCGAGTCTTCCCCTGCTGGACCATAGGCTTCGAGACAGGCTTGGCGAACATCGGGTGCGCGACGCAAGGGGACACGGTAATCATTATCCAGAGGCAACAACAGCATCCCGAGAACTCGTGCACGTTGTGCCTGGGATTGGCGATGAAGATGAAAAGCCTTGGTCATGTTGGTAACGGGTCTAGCCGGCTTGCGCTCACGACGTGGTTTTCGATCGATACGACGCGAGATTGCCTGCAGCAATTGTTTGGCATTGTGAAAATCGCCCCGCCACAGGATTGCCGTCCCTTCGCAGGCGAGACGGTAGGCAACATCGGCGGTCAGGCGATCATCGGCGACGATCACGCGCCTGGGCGGCGCCATCCCATTCTCGGAACGCCAATGCACAGTCCGGGATTCACCCGCCTCAATCCAGGTCACAGCAGGGATATCAGTCATGCTTTAGCTTAGCCAGATCAGGCTCGCCATACGTCCGGTAACCCCGTCGCGACGATAGGAGAAGAAGCGCTCGCGCTCGGTATAGGTGCAGAAATTGCCCCCATGAACGCGGCTCACACCCAGCTTGGCCAATCGCTGGCGAGCCAATGCATAAAGATCGGCGAGAAATTTGTCACCGTGCGCCGCGAAAGCCGTGTCAGCGGTGGCATCGCTTGCCACAAAAGCGGCACGCACCTCGGGGCCGACCTCGAACGCCTGCGGACCAATCGCCGGCCCGAGCCAGGCCAGAAGATGTGTGCCAGGAATTGCCATGGCAGCTACCGTCGCCTCGATCACACCATCCAGCAAACCGCGCCAGCCTGCATGTACCGCACCCACCACCGACCCGGCCTGATCACAGAGCAGCACAGGCAGGCAATCTGCCGTCATGACAACGCAGACTGCGTTTTTCTTACGGGAAATACAGGCGTCCGCCACCGGGTGGCATCCAGCTACTTCTGCCAGCGCAACGCTGGTGCCATGCACCTGCTCCAGCCAAAGCGGCTCGCTGGGCAGCATATCATTCAGCAGATTACGGTTGCGCTCTACCCGCACCGGGTCATCGCCTACATGCGCACCAAGATTGAGACTGTCATACGGCAACAGACTGAATCCGCCCAGACGCGTGGTCTGCAGGAACCTTACATTGGAAGGTGCAGGCCAGTCCGGGACGATGAGACTACTCTTCATCCTCATCCCAGTCTTCAATGTCGGCAGAATCATCGTATTCATAAGACTCGGCCGGATCCCACCACAGGGTGTCACCCTGCTCTTCCGATGCCTGTACTGACTGACGTGCGTCTTCTCGCAGCACAGCAAGAAGCGCTTTCATGTCGGCAGGCAACTCAGATTGCCATTGCATGGCTTCGCCACTGGCCGGATGGATCAATCCCAGTCGCGCCGCATGCAAGGCCTGACGCTTGAACTCCTTGACGGCTTCAGCCAATGTTTCAGACATCCTGATGCCCGCCATTGTGCCGCCCCGCGGTCCATAGACGGGGTCGCCCACCAGCGGCGCCTTGATCGACTGCATATGCACCCTGATTTGATGAGTCCGTCCGGTTTCAAGCAGACAGCGCACATAGCTGTGAAAAGAAAAAGTCTCCAGTGCCTCAAAGTGGGTCACAGCAGGTTTGCCAAAGTGTTTGACCACCGCCATCTTTTTTCGGTCGTGCGGATCTCGTCCGATAGCGGCATTCACCCTGCCCTTGCCATGCACAATGGCCCAGACGATAGCACGGTATTCCCGCTTGACCGTTCTTGCCTGCAGCTGGCGGACCAGATCCGTCTGTGCCGGAATGGTCTTGGCAACCACCAGCAAACCACTGGTCTCCTTGTCCAAGCGGTGGACGATTCCGGCACGCGGCACGGATTCGACCTGTGGCGCATGGTGCAGTAACGCATTGAGCAAAGTGCCATTCCAGTTGCCCGCCGCCGGGTGTACAACCAATCCGGCAGGTTTATCAATCACCATGATGTGCTCATCCTCGAACACGATATCGAGTGGGATATCCTGTGCCTTGAAGGCGGATTCCTCTGCCGTCGGTTGCGGTGTCACAAGCACGGTTTCGCCGCCCCAGACTTTCTGCTTGGCGTCGGCAGATTGGCCGGAAACCGTGACCAGCCCCTCTTTGATCCAGGACTGCAAACGGCTGCGCGAGTAGGCAGGCATCAGTTTTGCCAACGCCTGGTCCAGGCGAAGTCCGCCGCAATCGTTGGGAATGGTCAGATTTACAGGCTCAAGCATGGGTATGTTTCAGATATAATCGGCGTTACTTCAAGCCACGGATTGTATCCATGAAACGTCATTTCACGTTAGCACTTCTTGTTCTGTTCATGACCGGCTGCGCCATTTTCGGCGATCCGACCGAAGTGGACGAAACCAAGGGCTGGGGTGTACAGAAAATTTATTCCGAAGCAACCCAGGCCATGCGGGATAAGGATTACGACAAGGCAATCAAATATTTTGCCGTGATCGAGTCGCGTTATCCTCACGGAAAATATGCTGTGCAGGCACAGCTGGAAACCGCCTACGCCTATTACAAGAAGGCCGAGCCGGCCCCGGCTATCGCGGCAGCAGACCGCTTCATCAAGATTCACCCGCACCATCCCAATGTCGATTACGCCTACTATCTGAAAGGGCTGGCCACCTTTAACGAACGCGGCATCGTGGAGAAACTCACCGAACAGGACATCAGTGATCGTGATCCCAAGGCATTGCGAGAGTCATTCACTTCATTCAAGGAACTGATCACGCGCTACCCGGACAGCAAATACGCCAAGGACGCCACGCAACGAATGGCTTATCTGGTTAACACCCTGGCCGAGCATGAACTGCATGTAGCCCGTTATTACATGAAACGTCAGGCCTATCTGGCTGCGATCAACCGGTGCAAGTACGTGCTGGAAAAATACCCCGATTCACCTTCGCAGGAAGAAGCGCTTGTCATCATGGTCAGCGCCTACGACCTGATGGAGCTGGAAGACTACAAACAGGATACCCTGCGCGTGCTCAAGCAGAACTATCCGCAAAGCCGCTTCGTTAACGGCAATGTTCCCAAAGACGAAAAGGTGTGGTGGAAATTCTGGGAAGGCCTGCTCGGGACGAAATAGCTCGCGGCTTACTGCTGGCCAGCTAATCAGCTTCAAAACGCAAGGCGGCTGAGTTCAGGCAATATCGTAATCCCGTGGGTCTGGGGCCATCCTCAAACACATGACCCAGATGTGCACTGCACCGGCTGCAGCGGATTTCCGTGCGAACCATGCCATAACTCGAATCCAAGACTTCGTCTATATGCTCCACAGCCACGGGTTGCCAGAAACTGGGCCAGCCTGTGCCGGAATCAAATTTTGCTTCCGAGTCAAATAAAGGCGTATCGCAACAAATACAGCGATACGTGCCCTTGTCGTGCAAATCCCAGTACTTGCCGCTGAACGGGCGTTCCGTGCTGCAGAGTCTTGTGACTTCAAATGCCTCTTCCGGCAATTCGCTGCGCCATTCGGCTTCCGTTTTGATAACTTTATCCATGTAATCTCCTTTCCACTGCCAGCGCAATCCGTTCCATTGACGCCATGACCCCGCTGCGCGGTGCACCGATGTTCATGCGCATGAATCCGCTGCCTCCTTCGCCGAAGACACTGCCCGGGCTAAGTCCAACCCTCGCCTCACGAACAAAAAAATCCCTAAGTTGCCCGTCGTTCATCCCCAAAGCATGACAGTCCAGCCAGAGCAGATAGGTTGCTTCAGGTTCCACGAGTGTAATCTGCGGAATCCTGATCTGCAAAAATTCCTGCACGGCTTTGCGGGTCATGGCAAGGTAAGGCATCAGCGCATCCAGCCAGGCATCGCCATGAAGATACGCAGCCGCAAATGCTGTGATGCTGAAGGGATTGGCCGGACTGACATGCAACTGGCCAAAAACCCTGTCGACGGCGCCCCGAAGAGCAATATCCGGCACCACCAGTGCTGATAGTCCCAGACCGGGAATGTTGAAAGTTTTACTGGGTGCAATGGCCGTGATGACCTGGTCCGATCTGTCAGCCAGCGTTGCTAGCGGTATATGCTTATATCCGGGATAAAGCAGGTCTGCATGTATTTCGTCCGACAGTACCACCAAGTCATGACGCCGAGCAATCATCAGCAGATCATTTAGTTCATCCCTACTCCACACGCGCCCGACCGGATTATGCGGTGAACACAGCATCAGTAGCCGCGCTCCCTGACTCGCACATTGCTCCAGATGCTCCAGATCGAACCGGTAACGTCCGTTCTCCAGTTTGAGCGGGTTGAGCAACAGTTTGCGACCGAGTTCCGTCACACTGGACATGAATGGAAAATATACCGGTGGTTGAACGATGACGCCCTCTCCCGGTTGCGAAAAAGCCTGCACAGCAGCCCTCAAGGAGGGTACTACACCCGGTGCCATCACAATCCAGTCGCGCTCGACATGCCAGCCGTGAAGTCGTTTCAACCAGCCGATCAAGGCATCGTACATGCTGTCGGGAAATCGGGTATAGCCATAAACCGGATGTTTCGCCCTGGATTGCAAGGCCTCAATGACGGCAGGGGGTGAAGCAAAATCCATATCGGCGACCCACATCGGAGTCAAATCCGCTGTGCCGAAATAAGCAGCACGGCCATCCCACTTGAGACTGTCCGTACCTGCCCGCTGAATCTCCAGATCGAAATCAAAGCTCATGCGATGCGTTCCCAGACAGTCACTTCAGATAACGTATGCTGGAATTTTCTCCTGGTCTCACGGATCACGAACGGAATCTCCACCGGCGCCTGAACCAGTCGAAAATACGGTGCCAGCAGCAACTTCAGGCCATCCAGCGTCGTGAAGTTTTCGCCATCCTGTTTATAGCCGCCGACCCACTCGTCACGTCGGGTATGCTCCTCCAGCCAGGTATATGGCGAGGCAATCACCAGCAGGCCCCCAGGATTGAGCCGTTCATGAATAGTCGTCAGAAATTTCCTTGGACTGTACAGACGGTCTATGAGGTTGGCCGCCAGGACCAAATCGTAGCCGGTAAACTGGGGCTTAAGATTACATGCATCACCCTGGTAAAACGCAACCTTGTTGCGCACCTCTTCCAACCCAAGGCCGGATAACGTACGCTCCTGATAGGTCAATAGTTCGCCTTCATCGATCAGCGTATAGCGGATCACGCCTTGCGTAGCCAGATTGACTCCCATCCCGATAAAGCGGGCAGAGAAATCCACACCGGTGACCTGATCAAAATACCGTGCCATTTCAAACGTGGCGCGACCGGTCGCACAACCCAGATCCAGCGCGCTCCGTGCGGGCTTATCCCTCATGGCGGCAATCGCCAGTTCGGCCAGTGCCTTGGGAAAATTGGGGACTTCGTAATATCGGTCGCCATAATGAAATTCGGCATATTCCGACAACAGCTTGTCCGTTTCATAACTGGATGAAACAGGAATGGCGGGCGTATCCGCAACAACGTAGCGGAATCCGGCATGCTGAAAAAAGTGTCGACGGAATGCATAGCGAGCGCTTTTCAGAGCCTCGTTGCCGCAGGAAATCCAGCTGCCGCCCTTGATCAGGTTGTGGCGCCCATCAAAAGTGGGTGTAGTGAAATCATCGTACAATGGATGCACCTTGAACCCTTCGAACGGGTAAATTGGCGTTTCGGTCCATTGCCAGACGTTGCCCACCACATCAAACAACTCGCCATGACGAAACATATCGACCGGGCAGGAAGACGCCCAATGGCCGAGATGAAGATTAGCGTCAGTATCCCCGTTATCCCGGATACCGCTGGTTTCGTACAGGCGATACCACTCGTCCTCGGTTGGTAACCTGACCGGCAATCCGGTCTGTGCCGCCTTCCAACAACAGAACGCCCTGGCTTCGTGGAAATTGACCTCGACCGGCCAGTTCCATGGCATGGGGACTTCCTCGGTCATCAAACGCAGATGCCACTCTTGACCGGTTTGCATCCAGAACGTGGGATAGGACGCTTTGGCAAAAAGCTTCCAGCTGCGCCCTTCTTCATCCCAATAGGCATCGACAGCGTATCCACCGGCTTCGACGAAAACCAGATATTCGGCGTTGCTGACCAGAAATCTCGATGCCTTGAAATCCGGCACTGCCGCAGCATGCCTGCCATATTCATTGTCCCACCCGTAACGCGCATCGGATTCTTCCTTGCCAAGAATGACGCTCCCTGCAGATATGTCGATCAACTCATTGTCCGGCGCAACATCCCTTGCTGGGCAGGCAGGCCAGGCAGGATGCTGGGTAACGAATTGCAGATCATGCTGCCGGATCAGGACGGAGGAAGTCTCAAGGTGAATGCGCTCATGCTCGATTCCCATCATGATGGGCCACCACGGACTCTCCCAGCCAACCGGAAACGACAACGGTAAGGTATCAATCAGTTTCAGCACCAAACCTCGCGCCTGATCGCGGTAATCCTTGACTTCTGCGGCAGCCGGCCAGTCGTAATGGGCATCATTGAGATCGTCCCAACTCATCTCGTCCACACCTACTGCGAACATCGACTCGAACACCGGATTGATGCGATGTTCGATCAGTTTCGCCAGCAGCAGTTTATTGATGAAGAAAGTGGCCGTATGGCCATAGTAGAAAATCAGCGGGTGGCGCAACGAAATGGGCTTTTTGACCCAGGCTTCGGCACCGGTCAGCGTTTCGAAAAGCTGCTCGTATAAGTCGAAGGTCGCGACAAAGTAATCGCGGATTTCGCGCCGGGTCGTTTCAGAATCGCTACCGGCGAGGTACGGGGTATGTACCGGAAATTCATGGTTCATGAAAAAATTTTCAGTTTAATGAAGATCTATAAACTAAAGCTGAGATCAGAAATGCTCATGAATAATTTGTTTTCATTTCAACTCTTTTTCTATACAGAAAGGTTCGGATTTTCTTTGTTTAAAATGGGAAGGCATTTCCCCGTTCTGAGCATGTCCACGAATTCATCGGCCGGTACCGGGCGGCTGAACAGGTAGCCTTGTATTTCATCGCAACCTTCCCGACGCAGAAAGTTCAGTTGTTCGTTCGTTTCCACGCCTTCGGCGATGACCTTGAGGCCCAGATTCTTGCCGAGTGCAATGATGGCACGGGTGATGGCCATGTCGTCGGCATCGTTGGGTACCCCGCGCACGAACGATTGGTCAATCTTGAGTTTGTCGATGGGAAAGCGTTTCAGGTATGACAGCGAAGAATAGCCGGTGCCGAAATCGTCCAGTGACATCGGCACGCCCAGCGTATTGAATGCTTCAAGCATTTCGATCACTTCATTGGCGTCCCGCATGACCATGCTTTCGGTAATTTCGAGTTCCAGCAATCTTTTCGGAAAATCGTGCCGTTCCAGGATTCCTGAGACTTCTTCCAGCAGATCGTGTCGGAATTGCCGGGCAGAAAGATTGACAGCCAGTTTGACAATCTCAACGCCCTTCTGCTGCCAGGCCTTGCTCTGTAGTACCGCCTGTTCCATCACCCATCGACCAATGGCAACAATCTGACCGGTTTCTTCCGCCATGGGGATAAATTGCGCGGGGGACACCATGCCGATATCCGGATGTTGCCAACGCAGCAGGACCTCGGCACTGACTATGACCCCGGTATGAATGTCCACTTGCGGCTGAAAGTAGAGTTCCAGCTCGTTACGATCCAAGGCCCGACGCAAATCGCTTTCCATCTGCAAGCGCTCGAGCGACCGCACATTCATGTCGCTTGAGTAAAACAGAAAACAGTTGCGCCCCTGATCCTTGGCCCGATACATCGCCACATCGGCATTTTTAATGAGTTCTTCTGCCGTGAGTCCATCACTGAGATAAACACTGATGCCGATACTTGCGGAAATCGATACCTCGTGCCCGTTGAGCAAAAAAGGCGAAGAAAAAATACTGAGAATTTTCTTCGCCACGAACGCGGCATCGTCTGGCCTGGCGATATCAATCAATGCCACGACAAACTCATCCCCACCCAGCCTGGCAATGACATCCGAGGCACGCAAACAGGTCTTGAACCGGGTGGCCACACGCCGTATCAGTTCATCGCCGGCGCCATGGCCCAAGGTATCGTTTACATATTTGAAGCGATCTAGGTCGATAAACATGATCGCGCCGGAGGTCCTGTTACGTCGGGCGATCTCCAATGCCTGTTCCAGAAGGTTGTATAAGGTGGCGCGGTTAGGCAGTCCGGTCAGGGTGTCATAAAACGCCAGCTGGCGGATTCGTTCCTCGGCCGCAACCCGTTCGCTGATGTCGGAGAAGGTCGAAAAATAATGGGTAATACTGCCTTTCTCGTCATGAACAGTGCTGATGGTTGCCCACTTGGGGAAAATATTACCGTTCTTGTGACGATCCCAGATTTCCCCCTGCCATTGCCCCTCCTTGCTCAGCACCTTCCACATCTCGGTAAAAAACGCTTCGTCATGCTGATCGGAACGGAAGATACGGGGTGTCTGGCCAATGACTTCCTCGGCCGTATAACCTGTGATTTCGACAAAGGCACAATTGACAGCAACTATCCTTTCGTCAGCATCCGTCACCATGATGCCTTCGCCACTGTTTTCGAAAATGCGTCCATACAAACGCAGGTTTTCTTCTTTCAACAGGCGATCAGAAATGTCACGCACGTAACCGATCAACTCGGTCGGCTTGCCGGTGTCATCATGAACGACAGACAAAGTGACACTGGCCCAGAACACCTCGCCAGATCGCTTGCGTCTGCGTACCACCATTTCTCGGTCACCGGCCAGAAACGGGTCATCAGTGTCTTCGTCATCATCCACGTAGAGAAAAAGAATGTTCTGACCGATCGCCTCCTCTGCCGTATAACCGAACAGCTTTGAAGCACCACCGTTCCAACCGGTGATGAAGCCCTGAACATCCGTTGTAATAATTGAATCCTCGATCTGTTCAATGATGCGGGATTGCTGATCGAGTCGTGCAGACATCAAATCCAGTTCGCGCTCCCGGTCCGTAAGCCGGGTGCAGGTATCCAGCACGTGAGCCACAAAATCGGCAATGGAAGACAAGGTGGCGGCATCGTCGTCCGAAAATACCCGACCACTTGCCCACAGCAGCCCGACGACCGTCGGGCCTTCAGTCAACGGGGCGGCAACCGCCTGCGTATCTCGCCAGGATTCATTCCGACGAGCCGCATCAATCGCAGATGTCCAGCGCCCAGTGTCATCAGACCCGGCAAACCGGATCAATCCGGCCTCGTGACAGTTCAGGACAGCTTTCAGTTCATTTGAAAGCACGTCGGATATCTTGTCACCCTTGAATATGGCCGACATCAAGCGCTGAGCCATTGAGAACAACTTTGCAGGCGGAGTTTTCTTCATTGGCCTGATGCCTCGAAGCCCACACTCAGCGCCCATGCCAAAGCGTCCAGTTGCAAGGAAAAACACTGGTCGGCATCTAAACCTTCGATCAGCCTGGCGGATACACCGGCATGCACCTCTTCGATCCAGGACAACAAATGGCCAATTTCTCCCTGATGGGCGAGCAATGCAGCCTGTATTTCCTCCGGCAAATGAATGCTGTTCACAATTTCCGGCATGCTCATGCCTAAAAGGCTGTCAAGCAGCGAGAATATTCCGGCCATGAAGGCATATTCAACCCTGGACTCGTCATAACCGCGTGCAACCGCCAACAGCCCCATCAACTGCCCACGCATGGCGGCTAAAATCAGCAGCGGGCTGGCGTCATCTTCCTGCCTGCTGACAAACAGCAGCAATTGCACCCAGCGCTGCAGCTGGCGTCGCCCGAGAACCATAATGGCCTGGTTAAATGAGGTAATCTTTCTGCTGAGTCCCATCCCGGCCGAGTTGACCAATCGAAATAGATGGAACGCAAGTCCCGGGTCTCGCTTGAATATCTGCTCGATCTCGGATGTGTCTGCATCCTGGGCGACCAGTGTCAGCAGTTGCATGAGCAAGACACGGCTGGCATCCATTTTCTTGTCCGGGCCAATGGGAGGATGCGAAATGAAAGGGCCGGAAAAACGCGTTAATCCATGATTTTTCGCATGAGAGAGCTGTTCTGCGGTTTCTATCCCGATAGCCAGGGCGCTGTCGCCATCCAGATATATCCGAATGCCCGGAATACGCATTTCGATACGGCGGGAAAAGTCTTCGGGATTGTCTCCGCCATGCAGCCAGATTCCGGCCCAGGACCCTTGCGGGTCTAGCACGGGGATCAGAGAAACAGAATCGGTTGCGCTCATGCAGCCATTTTAGCCACAACTCTGTGAAAGCGGGTAAATGCAGAAGCGCGGTAATACCTTAGGCCAGTTTCGCCCACAGATCGTGTGCGTCTGCATCCGTAATCATCACTTCGGCAAACTCGCCTACTTCAAGGCTCTCGCCGTCCGCGATATAGACCAGTCCGTCGATCTCGGGCGCATCGGCATAACTGCGTGCGACGGCCCCCTCTTCGTCGACTTCCTCGACCAGCACCTTGAGCTTGCGGTCGATTTTCCCTGCCAGGCGTGCCGCGCTGATCTCTGCCTGCGTTTCCATGAAAATGGCAAGACGCTCTTGCTTGACCCCCTCAGGAATGGCCCCAGGGAGTGCATTGGCCACAGCCCCTTCTACCGGTGAATAGGCAAAGCAACCGACGCGATCAAGTTGCGCTTCTTCGAGAAAATTCAGCAGCAGCTGAAAATCATCCTCGGTTTCTCCAGGAAAGCCGACAATAAAGGTGCTGCGAATGGCAATGTCGGGACAGATGTCGCGCCAGCGTTTGATGCGTGCCAAGGTTCCCTCGATATCACCTGGCCGCTTCATCGCCTTGAGAATGCTCGGGCTGGCATGCTGGAATGGCACGTCCAGATAGGGCAGGATTTTGCCTTCCGCCATTAGCGGAATGACTTCATCCACATGAGGGTACGGGTAGACATAATGCAGCCGGATCCACACTCCCAGTTCACCCAGCGCTGATACCAGTTCTGTCATGCGTGTTCTGAGTGGTCGGCCATTCCAAAAACCGGTACGGTATTTCACATCCACTCCATAAGCAGACGTGTCCTGTGAAATCACCAGCAGTTCCTTGACTCCGGCATTGACCAGATTTTCTGCCTCGCTCATCACATCGCCTACAGGACGGCTTACCAGATCGCCGCGTAGCGAAGGGATGATGCAGAAACTACAGCGATGGTTGCAGCCTTCGGAAATCTTCAGGTAGGCATAGTGTTCTGGTGTCAGTCGGATTCCCTGTGGCGGGATAAGATCGGTATAGGGGTCGTGCAGCCTGGGCAAGTGCTGGTGCACTGCTTCCATGACTTCTTCCAGCGCATGAGGACCGGTCACGGCCAGCACGGAAGGATGCGCATCCTGTACTACACTCCCCTTGGCTCCCAGGCAGCCGGTGACGATAACCTTACCGTTTTCGGCCAATGCCTCACCGATAGCATCCAGCGACTCTTCCACTGCAGCATCGATAAATCCGCAGGTGTTGACGACCACCAGATCAGCATCCTGATAACTGCCGGAAATTTCGTAGCCTTCGGCACGAAGCTGGGTGAGGATGCGCTCGGCATCGGAAGATGCCTTGGGGCACCCGAGAGAAACGAAACCGACTTGGGGAATGTGTTTGGCCATGCTAATCTTGATCCATGTATGTCGTTGCTATTGCCTGGTTATATGTCGCTTTGATGATCGCGATCACCGAGCCCAGTTTTATTGGCGGCGTACTATCCCTGACGTTTTACGGCCTGCTGCCCAGCATGCTGTTTCTCTGGCTGTTCGGAAAACTACAACGCAAGCGTAACCGATCAAGCCAGATTGCCGAGGAAAACACGGGTCAGCCAGATCGAGCCGATTCCAAGACTGATTAACGCGACCTGTTGTGCCGTTACATGCAATTCAGTACGTTTGTGCAAACCTGGAATCAGGTCGGCCACCGCCACGTAGATCATGCTGGAGGCTGCCAGACCCAGTACATAGGGCACCAATGACTGCATGGCCCCAAGAGCAAAATAAGCCAACACACCACCCACCATGGTCGCAACGCTGGAAAGCAAATTCAGCATGATGGCCTGGCGTTTGCTGTAACCGGAATGCAGCAGAATCAGGAAATCACCGACTTCCTGCGGAATTTCGTGCGCAATGATAGCCAAGGCCGTAATGACACCCAGATTGAAGTCCGCCAGAAAAGCGGCGGCGATGAGAATGCCATCAACAAAATTGTGGAAGGTATCACCCACCGTAATCATCAGGCCGCTACGGCCATGATCATTATCCTGCCCATGCGCGTGGTCATGCATGTTTTCGTGATGATGGTCCGGCGCATGCGCCTCGCATTCTTCAGTATGGCAATGACGCCACAACACCAGTTTTTCCAGGACAAAAAACAGCAGGATGCCGCCAAGTATGGTGGCCGCTATGCCTTCTGCATGACCAGCCTCCCTGAAAGCTTCTGGCAGAATATCAAGAAATGCCGCGCCCAGAAGCGCGCCAATAGCGTAGCTTACCAGGAGCGGTACCCAGTGTGCCCTGGCGCGAAAAGCCACCAGTGCAGCCGCGGTAACACTGAGCGCACCGCCTAACACGCTGGCAAGAAGTATGGCGGAAAGAGTAGTCATGCGTTGCATTATAGCGTGGCTGTCAAGCCGCCGAATTGCTATGCTTAAATCAACATCGCGCAAAGGAACCCATATGAACCATTGCTCTCTTGTACTCACCTGTCTGCTGGTCTTGTCTGCCACGGCAACGGCCGAAACCGCCAGCACGCTGCAAGATCAGGCGGCTGTCGCCGTGACCATCTACAATGAAAATCTGGCGCTGGTCAAAGATCAGCGCAGCGTCCGCCTCGATGGTGGACCGAATACGTTGGCTTTCCGCGACGTCAGCGCCCAGATGCGCCCTGAAACGGCGCTGCTGCGCAGTCTTTCCAGCCCCGGCAAGCTGTCCCTTATCGAACAGAATTTCGATTTTGATTTGTTGACGCCACAGAAACTGCTGGAAAAATATGTTGGCAATATCGTCAACGTCATCCGCACCAATCCTGCAACCGGCGCTGAAACCAGCGAGTCGGCCAAAGTGCTGGCCGCCAACAACGGGGTCGTGCTGAAAATCGGTGACCGCATCGAGACTGGCATTCCGGGCCGCATCAGCTATCCGGACGTGCCAGCCAACCTGCGTGACCGACCGACATTGGTCATGTCGCTCAACAACTACGGAACGCCACAGCACGAAGTTGAATTATCCTATCTCACTGGCGGACTTGGATGGAAAGCGGATTATGTCGCGGAACTCAATTCTGCTGACGACAAACTGGATCTTTCCGGCTGGGTCACGCTGACAAACACCAGCGGCGCCTCTTATCGTAACGCCCGCCTGCAGCTGGTGGCCGGTGACGTCAATCGTGTCAGGGATGAAATGCGACCTATGCGAGCCATGGCCAAAATGGATATGGCGATAGCTGCCGAAGCCCCGCGCATGGGAGAAGAATCACTACTGGAATACCATCTTTACACGCTGGACCGTCCGACGACGATTGCCGAAAACCAGACCAAGCAAGTTGCCTTGCTCTCCGCCAGCAACATCCCAGCACGCAAGGAACTGCTGCTCAAGGGTGCTGATTATTATTACCAGAGCAGTTACGGCGACCTCGGGCAAAAGCTGAAAGTCGGTGTGTTCGTCGAGTTTGACAACAAGGAAAGTGCCAGACTTGGCCTGCCGTTGCCCAAGGGCGTGATGCGCGTTTACAAGAAGGATGCCGCCGGTAACGCCCAATTCGTCGGCGAGGATCGAATCGACCACACACCCAAAAACGAAACAGTGCGATTAAAACTTGGCGAATCGTTCGACGTGACAGCAGACAAGAAACAGACCAGCTTCAAGAAACTCCCCAACCCGGCTAAAGGAAACGCTGCCTTTGAGAGCGCTTACGAGCTGATACTGAAAAATGCGAGAAAAGAGACTGTAACAGTTACCATACAGGAGCCAGTGCCAGGAGACTGGAAGATACTTAGCGAAAGTCACCAGCACACCAAGGCCACGAGCAATACGGCCGTATGGAAAATCAGCGTGCCGGCAGAAGGACAAACCACACTTGCCTACCGTGTTCTGGTGAAGTATTAAGCGTCCGTTTCGGGTAATATCGGCGGTCGTGATTATCCGAACCGCCACTTCCATTCCGCTCGCCCTATTGCTGGCCGCCTGCGCCACGCAGACTTATGCGCCCAAACCGCTTGAGCCGGCACAGGCAATGGCAGCTTTCCATGCACGTACACTGGCGGATGCACGGCTAGGAGTGGTCGAAAATTGGGGCTTGTCGGAACTGACGCAGGCGGCTTTGCGCCTCCATCCCAATCTTAACGTTGCCAGGGCGCAATGGCAGGCGGCGCTTGCCGGGGAAATCACGGCGGGGGAGAAACCGAATCCCACCCTCACCACCAGTGGCGAACACCACAGTCAGCATCAGGGCATGTCGCCGTGGACGCTGAACCTCGGTATCGAGATTCCCGTGGAAACCGCCAGCAAGCGTGAGATTCGCATCGCGCGGGCCTCTGCGTTGTCCGAGGCGGCACGGCTGGACATCGCACAGGCGGCATGGAGCATTCGAAGTCAGGTGCGCGTGCGACTTCTGGAGTTGTACACCATCCGCCAGCAGGCGGCACAGTTACAACACGAGGCGGACATCCAGCAGAAAATCATTTCGTTACTCGAAGCTCGCATGAACGCGGGCATGGCTGCGGGCACTGACCTGTCCGACGCGCGATTGGCATGGCAGAAGACACGTGTATTACTGGACGCCGAATGGTCACGCGAGCCTGAGGCACGCGCCGCGCTGGCCGCCGCGGTCGGCATCCCGGGCGAAGCATTGAATGACGTACCGCTGTCCTTCGCCGCCTTTGAACAGATTGCCAACAAACTGCCGCCGCGTGAGGTACAGCGCGCCGCCCTGCTCAATCGCATTGAGATTCGCAAGGCGCTGGCCAACTATGAAGTAGCAGAGGCCAAGCTCAATCTGGAAATCGCCAAACAGCATCCCGATTTCAGCCTGTCACCCGGCGTGAGTTGGGATCAGGCTGATTTTAAATGGTCACTGGGTCTGTCGCTTATTCTGGCACTTTTGAACAAGAACGAAGGACCTATTGAAGAGGCCAATGCCGCACGCGAGGTGGAAGCTGCAAAATTCAACGCACTTCAGGCAAACGTCATCGGAGAGCAATCACAGGCCTATGCCCGCTGGGTCGCTGCACAGGACGACATTCCCAAGGCCCGTCGTCTGGTGGCAGCACAGGGCGCGCGACTGACACAGACTCAGCGGCAATTCAACCTGGGCTACACTGACAGGCTGGAACTTACAACCGGCCAGCTATCCCTCGTCAGCGCCGAGGCTGCTGTTCTGGCTGCGAAACTCAAGGCTTTGCGAGCACTGGGCGCGCTGGAAGATACCGTCCAGCAACCATTGGACGGCACAGCAGAAACGATAGAACCGCCTGAAACCCCGGATCAGGAAATTACCGAATGAACAAAAAAACGCTCATCATCATCGGCCTGCAAACCTTCATCATCATCATGCTTTTTTGGGTGCTGGTGTTCTACGGAAAAGACGAATTCGAAGCCGCCACGGCCGAAAAAGGCGAAACCATTACCAGCCCGTCGCTGGTGACCACCGTGAACGGCGTGGCGACAGTCACGCTTTCAAACGAGGCGCAGAAACAGAGCGGCATCTCCACGTCGCCGTTGCAGAGTGCGACGTACGAATCAGCCGTGCTGGCTTTCGGCACTGTGATCGGCATTGACAGCCTGGTCGAGGCACGCGCACGCTATTTCTCGGCCCGTGCCGAGGCCGAGATGGCCCGCACGGCCATCGCTAACAGCAAGCAGGAATACGAGCGCATGCGCCTGCTCAATCAGGACGGGCGCAACGTATCCGATCGAGCCGTGGCGATGGCAGAAGCGGCGTGGAAAGCTGACTTGGCACGCCTCAGCGCCAATGAAACCATGGTGCAAGGAATACGCGACACCCTGCGCCAGCAATGGGGAGAGACCCTCACCGCTCTGGCACTCCAGCAGCCGGCGACGGAGACCTTCCAGAAACTCATGAAGCGACAGGAGACCCTGTTGCAAATCACGCTGTCCATCGACACCACCTCACCTACACCGAGTAGCACGCTGCTGATTGGCATGCCTGACAGCCCTCAGCCCATCCGGGCTACATTTGTCGCTCCCGCGCCACAAGCCGACAGCACGATCCAAGGGAAAACTTTCTACTATCGCGCGCCGGCCGCAGAACTCAGAATGGGGATGCGTGTCAGTGCGCGTCTTTCCGATGCCGACAAGGTGCAGTCGGGCGTGATCGTGCCCGCGAATGCGGTGGTCTGGTATGCCAATCAGCCTTGGGTCTATCGCAAGCAAGACAACGAAAAATTCGTGCGTACGCCGATCACGACCGACATCGAGGTCGAGAATGGCTGGTTCAACACCAACGGGCTCAAATCCGGCGATACCGTCGTCACTACCGGCGCTCAGCTATTGCTGTCTGAGGAGTTCAAGTATCAGATCAAGAATGAAAACGAGGACTGATATGGCATATCAGGCGTCGCTTCGCTGGAGACTCATATGCGCAGCATGTGATGTCGGAGCCAAAACGAGGACTGACCATCCATGATGTCAGCCCTCGTCCGCTTCTCCATTCGTTTCCACGGTGTCATTATCGGGCTGGCGTGTCTGGCCGTGGTGTTTGGCGTCTATACCCTGACACGCGCCAATCTCGACGTGTTCCCGGAATTCTCGCCAACGCAGGTGGTAATCCAGACCGAATCGCCGGGACTGTCGGCCGGTCTGGTGGAAACATTGGTCACGCAACCCATCGAGAATGCTGTCGCGGGTACCGTGGCCATCGACATCATGCGCTCGCAATCAATCCCCGGTCTGTCGGTGGTGACCATCATCTTCAAGGAAGGCACCGATGTTTACCGCAACCGGCAAGTAGTGGCCGAACGGCTTGCCACACTGACCAACCTGTTACCACGCAACGTCATCCCCAACATCACGCCGCTGGCTTCCTCCGCCAGCACGGTCATTGGTATCGGTCTTACCTCGGACACGCGCTCACTCATGGATCTGCGTACGCTGGTCGATTGGACGATACGCCCGCATCTGATGGCAGTTCCGGGTGTGGCAGACGTCAACATATTCGGTGGTGACGTGCGCCAGTTCCAGTTGCAGGTGGCGCCGGACAAACTGATCCATTACAAGCTCTCGCTGCAGGAAGTGCTTGCCGCCACATCGCGCGCCACGGGTGTCCGAGGAGCGGGCTTCATTGAAAACAGCAACCAGCGCATTCTCATCAGCAGTGAAGGCCAGACAATGACGCCTGCCATCCTGGCCAGGATGCCGGTACTACACCGTGACGGTCAGACCGTACGACTGAGCGATATCGGTACCGTAGTCGAAGGCCCAGCACCGGCCATCAGCGCGTCGTCCATCAACGGCAAGTCTGGCATTTACCTGTCCGTTCAGGGTCAACTCGGCGCCAATACCAAGGCTGTGACCGAGGCTGTCGAAAAAGCCATGCGCGAACTTGCACCCGAACTGGCTGCGGAACAAGTCAAGTTGCATCCCAAACTGTTTCGCCCCGCCAACTTTATCGAGACAGCCATCGACGGGGTACGCACCGACATCCTGATTGGCTCGGTTCTGGTCGTCACGGTGCTGTTCCTGTTTCTGTTCAACGTGCGCACAGCCTTCATTTCGGCCACGGCGATTCCCTTGTCCTTGCTCACAGCGATCATCGTGCTGGGTTATTACGGAATCGGCCTCAATATCATGGTCTTGGGCGGCCTCGCCATTGCCTTGGGTGAAGTGGTGGACGACGCCATCATCGACACGGAAAACATCTTCCGGCGGCTACGCGAAAATCGGCTGCTTGCTCAACCCCGCCCAGCTTTCAATGTCATCTATGACGCGTCGATGGAGGTCCGCAGCTCGGTGGTCTATGCCACGATTATCGTCGCCATGGTATTCATGCCCCTGCTCACGCTTTCGGGCGTCGCCGGCAAGCTATTCGCGCCGCTGGGCTATGCCTACATCGCGGCTATCCTGGCCTCGCTCGTTGTGGCGCTGACACTAACGCCGGCGCTCTGCTACCTGATGTTCAGCCGGGGCAAACTGGAAAGCGACGACCCACCGCTGATCCGGATCATGCGCGGCGGCTATACCCGATTGTTACGCACGATCGAGCGGCATTACCGCGTGACCATCTCACTCACTATGGTGATAATCGCGCTGGGACTGGGCATCCTGCCGCTGTTCAAGAGCCAGTTCATCCCGGATCTGCATGAGGGCCACTACATCATGCACATGACGGCGGTGCCCGGCACGTCGTCGCAGGAGTCCCTGCGCATCGGCAATAAGGTCAGCGAAGCCATTCGCAAAATAAAGGGCGTGGAATCCGTAGCACAATGGGTAGGCCGCGCGCAGAACGGTGCCGATACCTTCGGCACGCATTACAGTGAATTCGAGATAGAAATCGGCACGGTCTCCGGTGAGGAACAGGAACGTATCCTGGATGAAATCCGCGAGACAGTTGGCGGCAAGAATTTTCCCGGCGTGAACTTTGCGATCAACACTTTCCTCACTGAGCGTATCGAGGAAACCATCTCCGGCTTTGCCGCGGACGTAGTCATCAACATCCACGGCGACAATCTCGACGCACTGGATCGGGACGCGCACGCCGTGGCCGGTATCCTCGGCAGCATCCCCGGTGCGAGTGACGTTCAATTACAGTCTCCGCCCGGCATCCCGCAACTCACCATCCGCTTGCGGCCGGATCGCCTGACACAATACGGCCTGCTACCCGTCGATGTACTCGAAAATATTCAGGCAGCTTTTGAAGGTGTGCAGGCAGCGCAGATATATCAGGGCAATCGCGTGGTCAGCGTCAACATCATGTTTACTTCAGACCTGCGAGACGACCTGCGGGAAATCGGCGATCTGCCAATCAAAAATCCTGACAACAAGATCATCCGCCTGCGTGACATCGCCGATCTCACACAGGAAAACGGACGGTCAAAAATTCTGCATGCGGGCGCCAAGCGCATCCAGACCATTACCTGCAACGTTGAGTCACGCGACATAGAAAGCTTCGTCAAGGAGATGAAACAACGCGTTCGTGGCAAAGTGCATTTCGCACCTGGCAACTACCCCACCTTTACCGGTGAGGCCGAGGCACAAGCCCAGTCGCGCGAAGACCTTGTCGTTCATTCGCTATTGGCCGGCGTTGGCATCTTCCTGATGCTCTATATCGCCTTCGGCCGGTTAAGAAATCTGTTGCTGACTTTTGCCAATCTGCCCTTCGCTCTGATTGGCGGGGTGCTCGCGGCCATGTTCACTGGTGGCTGGATCTCGCTAGGCTCTCTGGTCGGCTTTGTGACCCTGTTTGGGATTACCCTGCGCAACTCTATCATGCTGGTGTCACACTACCAGCACCTGATTGATGCAGAGGATATGTCCTGGGGGCTGGAAACCGCCATCAAGGGTGCTTCCGAAAGATTGCCATCGATTCTGATGACAGCCCTGGTGACCGCCCTGGGTCTGTTGCCACTGGCCATAGGCAGCGGTCAGCCAGGTCGTGAAATCGAGGGACCGATGGCAACCATCATCGTCGGTGGATTGATCACTTCAACCATCTTGAATCTGCTAATACTGCCGACACTGATGCTTCACTTTGGCCGATTCGAGAAAAACACACTAAAATAACCATATGCAAAATATAGACAGCCTCAGCAAGCAATTCTCCATTCCCGGCCACATTGACTTCATCGAAGGCACGGACGGGCTGATTGTTGCAAGAATCAACAACGAGTTAGCCAGTGCTGAAATTGCACTTCAGGGCGCTCATCTTTATAGCTGGAAACCTCGTGAGGAGGTCCCCGTCATCTGGCTAAGTCAGGATGCACGCTTCGAGAGGAACAAGGCGATCCGTGGGGGGATACCAGTTTGCTGGCCCTGGTTCGGTTTTCACGAAGTGGATCTCAGGAAGCCTGCGCATGGATTCGTTCGAACCTGCCTCTGGACCGTTAGCGGAACAGAGGCGCTCGAAGATGGCAGAACCAGCATCCGTTTTACTCTCACCAGCAACGAAAATACCATTGCCATCTGGCCACATAAATTCAGACTCACCTACACAATTACAGTTGGCACGAAACTTGATTTGCAACTCATTACGGAAAATACCGGCAATTTGCCATTCAAGATCAGCGAAGCCCTGCACACGTACTTCGCCATCGGAGATGTTAGTGAACTCGAAATCCATGGCCTGGCCGGGTACACCTACGCTGACAAATCCGACGACATGACCCTTAAAATGGAGCCAGGTCCGGTTTTGATTCGCAACGAGGTCGATCACATTTATCTGGATACCGAAGGAATGTGCCGTATTGAAGATCAGCGCCAGCAACGCGGTATCAATATCAGTACACAGGGTAGTCATACTACGGTCGTGTGGAACCCATGGATCGAGAAATCCGAAAAAATGGGCGACATGGGTGAAAATGGCTACCGCACCATGGTCTGCGTGGAAAGCGCAAATGCGCTGAATAACAAGGTCACGGTGAATCCAGGCCATCACCATGAACTGATGGCACGGTACGAAGTAACAGGGCTTCAGTGCGAGCTTTAATTCTGGCCGTCATGCTGGCTGGGTGTGGGGATACATCACAAGCCCCTTCACCCAAAACCGGACTGTTCGCAACGTAGCGTGATGCCTTGGATAAGAGCAAGGAAGTCCAGCAAGGCATCAACGAGCAATCCAAGAGGCAAGAACAGGCAGTTGATCGGCAAACTCAATGAACTGGTCACGGCGCGCCGTGTTCCGTTAAAATAGCGTCCCTCACCTGCGGCGATGGTGAAATTGGTAGACACAACAGGTTTAGGTCCTGTCGGGGGAGACCCTGTGGAGGTTCGAGTCCTCTTCGCCGCACCAAGTAGTTATAAATCAATATGTTACGAATGCTAATTGTTGTAATTTATTAGATTTATATTCCGCACACACGTCCAATTCACGTCATATAGCCGTAAACCTAATAACCACGCGGCTCCAGCGTCCTCTTCGCCGCAGAAAATACTTAGTATTTCTCTGTTCAATCTCAAATTATGTGAGAAATCTGGAAATGATGCTTAAATTGATTCAGGCGAATTTGAGGCAAATGTGACCGGAATTTGAGTGTCGTTTTGTTTTTCAGTTTTTGAATCATCGCCCCCATGCTTGCCCTTGATTGCACAAGCAGGTTTGCCCCGACCCTGACCCCTTTTCGAATGCCGATAAACTTTTTGCTGCGTGACTGTACGGTTCGGTTCTGTAATCTTGGAGATGGAGATGGCGCTTTGGTATTGACTCTTGATTTAATGAGGCCGCCACCAAGCATCAGAAGCGTTTCCAACCGGCTGACTTCAATCGAAAGCCGTGCAACCTCGTCATTGGCCCTGTCCAACTGACGGCTTAAGGCTACGTTATCCTTGCCAAGTTCATCAATCTGCAGAACCAGATCATGGATTAAATCCATGTGCTGATGATAATCGTTGGTAGTCATATGACCCCCGGCCGGAATTGATCCTATTTCAATATACTCCACGAAAACCACGCTAGCAACACGCAATATTATGAGCCATTTGTAGCACGTTCTTTGTTGTTTCGCACGATCGTTATGGCTAGTCAAATGCGAAAAAAAAGGCAGCCAAGAAGCTGGTTGCCAGGAGGTTAGGAGATTACAAACAAAATCAGATTTAACGCACCATTCGATGCGTCAATTACTTAAATAGTTCCCTGCCCCGAAAAATATTTTCGCTTCAAAAAATCAATCAGCGGTCGATATTGGGGGGTAGTTCCAATCCTTGGAGTAAGAGGAACAATCGTTTATTGGATTGCAGAATAAACCATCGGGGGGTATTCCCAGAGAAACTGGAGAAACACTAATGTGTACTCGATATTCCTATCCGGTTGCTTGCAGGACAGCCACAGAACTGGGCGCAACGATACAAAAAGGGCATGCTGACTGGACAATCGCAACAGGTTTCCCCTCTGCAGAGGTTGCCTGGTATTTTCAAACACTATTTAACGGGATGGAAAGTGTGGGTGCTTTCCCCGCTGAAAAAGGTTATTCTGTTAAGTTTCGCTAAAGAAAATTTGTCTGTAAACCCGCCACCACAAAGGTAAACGGATTACTTTTCTCCCGGCTTACGGCCAGGTGCTTTGGGCGGAATAAATCCCAAGGGGCGATAAATCGTACCGTCGATCCGGTTCCCCTCGATATAGCGCGTAACGCTGCAACGCGACACATCTCCATGTTTTGCCAGAACTTCTAATGACGTCTGCACATCCTGAAGCGGAAGTCCCATTGCGTTTGCAATATCAGCATCAAGCTGCTGGCCGTGTTTTTTAAGGTATTCAAGTATCGGGGCCGAATGCATGGTTGAATCTTTCCGACAGTAAATCAGCAAAATCTCTAGAAATGCAACAAACGGCAAAAACCGCGTTCAGTATGTATCGCACTTGCTTCGACTCACTTGTTATTGTTATTTTTACTGGCAACATTGCGATTCTGCCGCCAATTATTCCCTGTCATTCCACGAATGACCGGTGAATTGACAACCAAGAGTGGTATTTTAACATTTCAGAACTTCAATGACCACCGCCCAAAACGGCTTAGCATTCGTAGCCGACTTCACTGTGATTGCCTGAGGCAAGTCATATCCGTAAACCAGAATCACTCGCATGCCGGTTCACGGATAAAAAAGTAATTTAGCCTTTTAATTAACAAGTTACTGCGTACGTCAAGCACGGCCAGTGGCCATTTGCAAAGAATTGTCTTGAAAAAATGTTCACGACTTATATCCTTGGGCTCTACAATTCCCGTCAGGGGTCAAAGTCTATTTGCCTGGTAAAGATGCTCGTATGAAAAAGAAACTGGACATTAGTTACAACAAACTGAATGATCTGCTCAATCGGGAAATGCTTGAGGCTACGCTCCCTTCAATACTGCTGATTCTGATCGCATTATTTGTTGCTTACAAATTCATCGATCCTGCACCACCCAGAAAGATTGTCATTTCTACCAGCAGTTCGGAACTTAACTACAGTGCATATGCTTCCATCTACGGAGTTTTCCTGGACAGAGAAGGCATCAAGTTGGAGGCAATAAACTCAAGCGGAGATGTGGAAAATCTCAGGCGCTTGAAAGATCCGGACTCGGGAATTGACATCGCTTTCGTTCAGGATGGAATCGCCAGCACCGAGGGCGCTGGTTCCCTGCTATCTCTGGGTAGCCTTTATTACCAGCCCGTATGGATTTTCTGTCGATGTCGGCAGGAAATTTCCCATCTTTCAGCCTTGAAGGGAAAAAAAATAGCGATTGGCCGCCCAGAAGAGGGAACTTACGTGCTTGCCAAGACTTTGCTCAACGGTAGCGGTGTTAATGAGAAAAACACATCGCTGATTACTTTGGGAGGGGATGATGCCGCCAGAGAAATCCTGAAGGGAAATGTTGAGGCGGCGATTCTTGTGGACGTGCCGGACTCTCCCACCCTTCAGAAAATTTTGAATGACCGTTCAATCCGATTGATCAGCCTGGATAATGTGGAAGCCTTCACACGACAGTATTCTTATCTTCATCACCTGATACTTCCGGAAGGATCATTAAGCATCGAGCGCAACATCCCATCACACGACATTGACCTGCTGGCAACCACTGCCACTCTGGTTGTAAAAGAAAACATGCATCCGGCACTAGTCTATTTGATGTTGAAAATCATCTCGCAGGTTCATAGTGGCTCCGGCGTGCTGCATCAGAAGGGTGAGTTTCCTTCTGCCAAGGATAGCGATTTTCCGTTAACCAGCCAGGCAGTGAACTTCTACCAGTCAGGATTACCTTTTATAGACAAATATCTGCCTTTCTGGGCGGCCACCTTTGTCAATCGGACGTTCATTATCATTGTGCCCTTGCTGGCATTGCTGATACCCCTGACCAGAATCATCCCGATTATTTATGTCTGGCTCATTAAAAGAAAGCTGTTCAGGTATTACCGCGAATTGAGACTGATTGAAATGCAACTGAACAAACGTGTTGATGCAGAAGTTAATCAGCAATCTTTGGAAAACCTGAACGAGATCGAGGAAAAGGTCAGGCAAATGGGATTGCCCATCATGTTTTCACAATATGCTTACGAACTCAGGGCGCATATTGAACTTGTTCGATCGAAACTGAAAAAGGCAGGCTCGCAGTGACGAGTTAAATGCAAGAGGATCATCTGAGCACAATTGCGCTTGCCAGCGGTTGTGGACTGCGGAGACGCCTTTCCGATGACGACAGAACACTCTTTATACGCTCATGCAAACAACATAGTGTTTTTCTGGCGAGATGTCTGTTGATGAGTGAGTACCGATTGTTGCAGGTTGCGCATTCTGAAAGAACTCGCCTTCATCGGGCGCAGCAAGCATTCTGCCAAGCGCTGGATTTCCATCATCAAGCCTGATATCGAGTGACTGAACAATATCCCCGGGGATTCCTCTTGAGCAAAGAATGTAATTTCCACTTAAAGCCTGACCGCGTAAATCCATTATCGGGGATATGCCAACCCTAGCCACTCCACTTTGGATATCAATCGCTTTGCCCATTGCATTCCTGGGGATATAGTCAGATGAACTCGGGTCAACATTACCTTCCATGAACCCGGCGAAACGCAAATGCTGCCAGAGAAGAGTATTATCGTTAGCCGGATTTCTATCGAACCATTTTCCCAGAATCAAACCTTCCCCATCACCATTCCTGGTCGCGGCAGAAAGTTGTGAAAACCGACTGACTGCATTGGCGTCATCGCGCGGAATCGCCTTGAATTTGTCCATGTATCCATAAATCATCATGGGTATTGCCTGAAAATCCGACTCCAGCTGCTTTTCTTTTATGATGTGGATGATCTGCTGGCCTTTGAGCGTTGCACCCATCAACAGTACGGACGCTATCAACACCAAAGCCATTTCAATCAGCGTAAATCCCTGACAACAGAAAATCCTTCCAGGCTGTGCCTTGTGCCTGTCCTTTGCATGGCGATCAGGCAAGGCTCCCAAATACATCACACGCGTATCCGGAGACCAACTGGTAGCATTGATTATCCTTTTTCCCATTTTCAGTCTGTCTGCCTATGGTTCAGCAGTCGCCGAAATTCTCGGTAGACGGAATTTCATGATTGATCAAGTAATACTTGCTCAGTTTGGAAACGGACGGGTTAGGCCGAATGATGAAATTGTTCCGGGGCTCAACCCGATACAACTTGCTGAAGAGTTTTTTCAGAAACAACAGGTGCCGCATAATCCCTCCTACTTTTTTCTGTATTTAAGGAATCAATCCCGGCTACTTTTTCTCATGGAAACCGGATCCATACGCATAAGGAGACGATGACCAATATACAAAGCCAGGAGGTAAACCGGATATGAAGCCATGATCACGGGATGGGTTGTGACCAGCGTGTAAATTTGATCAATCATGATTTTTCCAATTCCAATGAGTGAGATTGAATTTTCATTCAGTCGAAAAAAGAAAAACATTCCAACTATCCCTACTTCTTGCTGGAGAAAAACCCTACCCTATTCCTGTTGCCTCATTAAACATGGTTGGCATACTGAGTCCCAGATTCTGAATCATGCAATCAAAGATTGAACACGAGATGTATTTGTAACCCTGTGAAGGTATGTAGCATCATTTCAACCATCTTCATGCTTCACGGGGAGCAGGTGCCATGCCACAAAGCCAACTCATCATTGCAACACTCAAAAAGCTACTCAAAATGAAAGGCCTGACTTATCAGGCATTAGCCAGTAGCCTGGGAATCAGCGAATCAAGCGTCAAACGCATATTTTCCGAGGAGAAGTTTTCTCTGAAACGACTGGAACAGGTCTGCCATATTCTGGAAATGACTGTTTCCGAACTTTTTCATGTAATGGAGAAAGAAAATCACGAATTACGCATTTATCCGAGCAGCAAGAAAAAGAAGCAGCGGCAGATTTTCGTTTGCTAGGGATTGCTTTTCTGGTGATTAATGGCTGGGGTTACCAAAACATCCTTGATCACTATGCGGTCAACGCACCGACGCTGGTGAGTTATCTGCTCAAACTGGAGAAGCTGCGCATTATTGACCTTCTGCCTGGCAATCGCATCAAGCTGTTAATCTCACCCAATTTTTCATGGCGGAACAATGGTCCCGTTCATCTGGTTCTCTCCCAGATCGTTTTGAAAACTTTTCTGGAAGGTGATATCGACAAAAGTGGCGGTGTTATCCACTTTGTTTCTGGCATGCTGTCCGAAGAATCACACGCCGAGATACTTAAACTGATCAATCAACTGACTATGAAGTTCAACGAGCGCAAGCATCAGGATCACGATCTCCCATTCCACTTGCGGCATGGGTTCAGTCTCGCGCTGGCAATCCGGCCATGGCGCAAGGAAGTCATTCAGAACATGCTGGATTTCGACGGAAAATAATAGAATCCACCGATTCTCAAGGGTACATTCATACTCATCGCAGCATCCAGCAATACTTCAAGTATCGTAATCTGATACGACGATACAGCAGCATTGCTATTCAACCACATTCGGTACAACCTGAGCCCGGTTTTAGCCGGGGGTGCCAAAATGAATACCTCAAACACCAGCAAGTTCGCCAAAGCAATGGACTTTTTCTGCACGGTGCGGCAGTTCACACGGTCAGCCGCATTCACTGTTTTAATGGGGGCTTTTCTGCTGTCAGGGTGCGCGACCACAGGTGGAATAAATGAGCAGTCAGATAAAAGCCTGGGTGCAGTTACCAACAGTCAGAACAGTGATTCAACAATCACAGCTGAAGAACATGAGTCCAACCCCATCAGATGCGGCGTGATTGGCGCCATTATTGGCGGCGCGATCGGGATTGCCGCAGCCGTTCCGACATGCACCAATTTTGTCACTAGCGGGTTGTGCCCGGAGGCTGTTCTGCTAATGGCTGGTACGATGGCAATTGTTGGCAACGCTGTCGGCACATTGATCTGCAGAGAGCAGGTAAATCATCCATAAGCGGCAACCTGGCGAAGATGAAAGCTCTCATCTGGAGATCGGCTTGTATTTGATTCTCCTGGGTTTTGCCCCCTCTTCTCCTAACCGCTTACGCTTATCTTCTTCGTATTCCTGGTAGTTGCCATTGAAAAAAGTCCATTGCGAATCCCCTTCGGCCGCCAGAATATGTGTCGCGATTCGGTCAAGAAACCAGCGATCGTGAGAAGTCACCAGCACACAACCGGCAAACTCCAGAAGGGCGTCTTCCAGCGCTCGCAAGGTTTCCACGTCCAGATCGTTGGATGGTTCGTCCAGCAACAGCACATTGCCGCCGGCTATCAGCGTTTTTGCCAGATGCAACCGACCGCGCTCACCACCGGAAAGTGTACCCACTACCTTACCCTGATCCGCACCCTTAAAATTAAAGCGCCCGATATAGGCACGACTGGGCATTTCAAACCTGCCCACTGAGAGCACATCAGCCCCCCCAGCGATGACATCGAACACGGTTCTGGAGTCGTCCAGCCCCTCGCGCGATTGATCAACAGCCGCCATTTTTACGGTTGGACCGACATTGATCTCACCGGCATCTGGTTGTTCCTTGCCCATGATCATCCTGAATAACGTGGATTTACCCGCACCGTTCGGGCCGATTACGCCCACAATGGCACCGGGAGGAATACTGAAAGTGAGGTTCTCGATCAGCAGGCGGTCACCGAATCCCTTGGAAACACCGTTGAACTCAATCACCTTGTCGCCCAGACGTTCACCCGGAGGAATGAAAATTTCCTGTGTTTCATTGCGTTTCTGGTATTCGACCGAATTCAGTTCCTCGAAGCGGCTCAAACGCGCCTTGGACTTGGCCTGGCGCGCCTTCGGGTTCTGGCGCACCCATTCCAGTTCGGTCTTCATTGCCTTCATGTGTGCATCGACCTGCTTGTTCTCCTGCTCAAGCCGGGCTTCCTTCTGTTCCAGCCAACTTGAATAATTGCCTTTCCAGGGAATGCCATGCCCACGATCCAGTTCAAGAATCCACTCGGCGGCATTGTCAAGAAAGTAGCGATCGTGCGTAACAGCCACCACAGTGCCCGGGAAACGAACGAGAAACTGTTCCAACCATTCCACTGATTCGGCATCGAGGTGGTTAGTCGGCTCATCAAGCAGCAACATGTCCGGTCTGGAAAGCAGCAACTTGCACAACGCTACACGACGTTTCTCACCGCCCGAAAGCGGAGCGATTTTTGCATCCCATGGTGGCAGACGCAGCGCATCGGCCGCAATTTCCAGCTGCGTTTCCAGATCGGCGCCACTGGCGGCGATAATGTTTTCGTACTTGGCCTGCTCCTCAGCCAGCTTCTCGAAATCAGCATCCGGCTCAGCGTAAGCGGCATAAATCTCCTCCAGTTTCTGCTTCGCTTCCATCACCGGACCCAAGCCAGACTCAACCTCTTCACGCACGGATTTATTCGGGTCAAGTTGGGGCTCCTGCGGAAGATAGCCAATAGAAATTCCAGGCTGCCATTGCACCTCGCCCTCAAATTCCTTGTCAGCGCCAGCCATGATACGTAACACGGTGGATTTTCCGGAACCGTTCAGGCCCAGAAGACCAATTTTGGCTCCGGGAAAAAACGATAGGGAAATATCCTTGATGATCGTCCGCTTGGGCGGTACCACCTTACTCACGCGTAGCATCGACATCACATATTGGGCCATCGAAATTATCCTTTTTAATGCAAAAAGGCCCACGGCAACGCGAGCCTTTAACTGATTTATCAAATGCTGATTCTAACCCAGATCAGATTATCAATGGCCAGATCAATCAGGCTTAAAGCAGACTGTTTCGTTGCCGATGCGGGGATGACCGATTAACCAATTATTGCCTCATCGCATAACAGCCATTATTGGCTTAGAATGTTCAGTCTTTGCTTGAGGCAGCACCTCTTGGAAATTTATGGAAAAACTTGTCGAGATCGAACTTAATAAACTGCGTATAGGCCTCTACATCCATATTGATCTTGGGTGGATGGATCATCCATTTCCAATGAACCGCTTCAAGATCAAGTCGGAAGACCAGTTGCGTACATTGCGCCAACTCGGACTCAAGACCGTACACTATTGCCCTGAAAAAAGTGATGTCGAACCTTTAAACGAACCTGCATCAGGCTCAGATCCTGGTGCTGAAGAGGCTGAATCCGTTTCTGATTCAGTACCAGAAGTTTCCGCTGAAATGGCTGCCCTGCTGGAAGAAAAGCGGCAGCGAAAAGTACAACTGGAACAGCACCGCACCAAAATCGCCGAATGCCAGAAAGTCATGGCGGCGTCTGCAAAAACGATGCGAACCATTAACAGTGAGATTTTCACGCGGCCCCAGGCTTGTGTTCAAGCCGCCAGCGAAATGATGAACAATTTTATGGAAGCCTTGCTCGCGGGGGCAGACACAGTCATTTATGCCGTCAACGACAAGTCTGGCGGGGAGGAAATCTACAACCATTCTATTAACGTGGCGATACTGGCCAGCCTGCTGGCGAAGGAATTACAATTCTCTCCTGATGATATCCGCGAAATTGGCATGGGTGCGCTGTTCCACGATATCGGCTTTCAACAAATCCCGACTCGTGTCACCAGAAAAATTGAAGGACTCACCGCAGCAGAAAAATCACTGTTGCAGGAACATTGCCTTTACGGGTACAAAATCGCTCAGGATATCGGTCTGTCAGCGATCGCATCCGATATCGTGAAACAGCACCACGAATTTTTAGACGGGAGTGGTTACCCTGCCAAACTGAAGGGCGATCAGATTTCGCCTTTTGCCCAATTGGTCACGATCATCGATGTTTATGACGAACTGTGCAACACGCCGAATCCGGCAAATGGCCAGACGCCCCATATATCGCTTTCGCTCCTGTTTTCAAAATTCCGCCCCATGCTTAACGCCAAAATGCTGCAAGCATTCATTCGCTTCATGGGAGTTTATCCGCCGGGAACCGTGGTCAATTTGTCGAATGATCTGATTGGCATCGTTGTTTCAGTGACTTCCAGCAAGTCTCTGAAACCGACACTCATGGTGTACGACCCAGAAATACCGAAGGAAGAAGCGCTGCTGCTCGATCTGGGAACCGTTCCGGAAGTGAATATCTCCAAAGCCATTAGACCGGCACTGTTGCCCCCGGAAGTATTTGAATACCTGTCACCTTCCAAACGCGCAGCCTACTTCTTTGACTCCAGCACCCCCGCATGACCAGCACCCTCACATCCATTGAGACATTACATGCGCGCATGCTTGATCAGTGCGCGGAGATCATGCTGGCGGTAGATTTATCCACACTGACTATTGCCTTTGCCAACATGGCAACACGCAGACGACTGGGATTCGCACATCAGCAGCTCATCGGGATGCCAATCACAGATTTGGAGTGCGGACTGGATGGCATCATGTTCTGGCAGGGCATTACGACTGATTCCTTAGTCGAAATCGACCGGGCATCTACGGAGTTTTGTCACGTCGACGGTGACTTGATTCCAATGGAAAAGACGGTACGGACATGCCGGATCGGCGATCAGAATTATGCACTGATTTCCGCAACGGATATTGTTAATTTGCAAGATGCTGAAGAGAAACTGGCACTGGTCACAAGCAGGCTGAAATCCATTCTGGAATCCACTGCCGACGGAATTCTGGCGATAGATGGCCTCGGTAACATTGTTGGCATGAATCGAACATTTTCCAGAATGTGGGACATTCCAGAAAGCATCCTGCTGGAGTCCAGTGTCTCCAGCCTGCTGACCTATCTGACCAATTCGGCACGCGTCCCCTCTTCGTTGCAGGAGTTTTTTGATGCGGACAACAGCTTTGGTGAAGAAGTACGCAGTTTGATTGTCGAACTGCCGAATGACAAAGTGCTCGAGTTGAAATCCAATCCCCAGATGGTTGCTCATGGCATGTCCGGTCGAGTGTATTCCTGCAGCGATGTGACCGTTAGAGTAAAGGCAGAACGCAGTGCGCATGCTGCCAAGGAAGAGGCTGATCGTGCAAATCAGGCCAAGAGCGTATTTCTGGCATCCATGAGTCATGAGATCCGCACCCCCATGAATGGGCTGCTGGGCATGTCTGCGCTGCTTGCTGATACACCACTGACTCAGGAACAGCAAGAATACGTCAACACCATTCGAACCTGTGGGGACCATCTACTGGGGCTCATCAATGATATTCTGGATTACTCAAAAATCGAGGCCGGTAAACTGGAACTGCATCTGGGCCCATTGAACATTCGCGAATTGTTTTTTCAGGCTGAAGCCACCGCACATTACCAGGCCAATCAGCGCGGACTGAAAATGGATCTGGAAATCGCCGATTCGGTCCCGGCATGGATCGAAGGGGATGAACTTCGCCTGCGTCAGATATTACTGAACCTCATCGGCAATGCACTCAAATTCACATCTTCCGGCGCAATTCACATACGACTCGGGTTGCAACAGCGGATGGGTGATCAGGTTCGACTGTTCGGCGAAGTCGAAGATACCGGGATCGGAATCCGTCAGGACAAGCAGGAAAGACTGTTCAGACCCTTCAGCCAGGCTGATGCTGCCATTGCAGAAAGATTTGGCGGTACAGGTCTTGGACTGGCCATTTGCGACAACCTGATTCGTGCCATGCATGGCAATATCCAGGTCAAAAGTGCAGAGGGCAAAGGCAGTCTGTTTCACTTCGAATGGATTGCCAAGCCGATAAGCGGACATGAAAATGAAATCAATGAATTATCGTCTCAGGATGCAACCGCGTGCTCGGATTTGCGTGTGCTTGTGGCTGAAGACAACAACATCAACCAGCGACTGGTGATGGCGGTATTGTCAAAACTTGGTGTCACTAATGTGGACATCGCCTCGGACGGAATGGAAGCGCTCTCGTTGGGAGGTTCTGGCAATTACGACCTCATACTGATGGATATGCACATGCCAAACATGTCCGGCATCGACGCAACCAGGCAAATCAGATCATTGATGCTCCCTCGCCAGCCATTTATTGCGGCATTAACAGCCAACGCTTTCGAAGACGACCGTAACGCTTGTTTTGAGGCCGGCATGAACGAATTTCTTGCCAAACCGTTTACAAGGGAAGACCTGCAAGCGGTGCTTGCTTTGGCAGCCAAAACCAGATCAGCATGAAATGCATATGCTCAGAACGGCAGTTGCACATGAAGACTTTGCCGGCAGAAATACCAAGATGCGGCAATATTCTGCCGCATAAATTTTATATCCCAATGAATTTAAACGATAACTTTTATGGCATGGGATATGCTGGTAATTTCCCATCTGGCATATAGTAATTTTTTGTTATTCCCGAAAAAGGAGAAAAGATGAACGGCGAAGAGTTTCATTTTTACACTCTGGCGTTATATTTGATTTGCGGTGTCGGCTTGGTTATTCTGCTGAATGGTATCTGGAGACTGGTCACACATCGATTTGCAAGCCGCACAGAAATCGACCCAGTAGCAGAAGCAGAGGCTTACATTGCTATCGGACGCAAGTCGCAGGCAATTGAAGTACTGAATCAGGCATTGCTGGAGACTCCAAACCGATTCTACATTTTGAACAAACTGGACGAATTGCAAGAGCGTGCCACTCCAGACAGATCAGCTTCTTCATCTTTCCGTAGTCCACCACGTCCCTCCGACTCCAAATACCTGATGCTTCTCAATGTTAATCACTGATTGACCATCACACATCTAGCTATTGATCACAAACAGGAATTTTAGTCTGGGTTTGTTACTCCGTTCGTCTTTCCCCCTATTAGCTATTTTTTTGAACATTTAAGTTCACGAGAATTGATCAAAATCAAGTTATTCAAGTCCTAAAATATTTATTATCTGCATGTGGCATTTTGTCGCACCCCTGCAAATCAGGTCTAACGTTGCAGCGGATAATAAGAACGCCATCTTTCCGAGACGTTTGATGCATCGATTAGGAGACTGAAATGACCGATAAAACTGAAAACTCAATTGATCATGTCGATACTGTACAAAGTATCGATCGCAGAAAATTTCTCAACACGGCCGCCACGGCAGGTGTTGCAGGTACATTTCTGTCCATGGGCCTGACGGCCTGCAAACAAGGAACAACTCCCGCAGTCACAGGCAATGCTGCACCTGCCGCAGCGGCCGCAGAAGCCGGACACAGTCCGCATGTGGCCCCCGGCGAACTTGATTCCTACTATGGCCTTTGGAGTGGCGGCCATACCGGTGACGTACGTGTTCTGGGATTGCCTTCTGGCCGCGAAATTCATCGCATCCCGGTGTTCAACCCTGACGCACTGGTTGGCTGGGGTGTCACCAACGAATCCAAGGCCGTGATGGGCACCAAAGCCGACGGAAGCCTGAAATATCACGTGGCGGATACTCACCACGTGCATGGTTCCTACAAGGACGGCACTTACGACGGGAAATATGCCTGGGTTAACGACAAGATCAACTGCCGTATCGCTCGTATGCGACTGGATGTGTTTGTTTGCGACAAAATCACTGAAATCCCTAATATCCAGGGATTCCACGGCATATTCCCTGACAAGCGTGACCCGGTGGATGAGAAGATCAACTACACCACGCGCGTGTTCTGCGGCTCCGAATTCAGTGCCCCTCTTCCCAATGATGGTCACGACATGGAGGACCCGACCAAATACCGTTCCTTGTTCACTTGCGTGGATTCAGAAAGCATGGAAGTACGCTGGCAGGCGCTCATCGACGGCAATTGCGACTTGGTGGCAACTTCGTATGATGGCAAGCTTGCTGCCACTAACCAGTACAACACCGAAGGCGGCGTCATCTACAAGGACATGATGTCGGCCGAAAAGGATGCCTGCGTGTTCTTTAACATTGCTCGTATCGAACAGGCGGTGAAAGATGGCAAGTTCAAGACCTACGGCGACTCCAAGGTACCGGTGGTGGACGGCACGCTGGCTGCCAACAAGGATCCCAAGACTGCACTGATTGCACGTGTGCCGGTACCCAAGAACCCGCACGGCGTGAATGCCTCTCCGGATGGCAAGTATTTTATCTGCGCTGGCAAGCTTTCACCAACCGCAACAGTGATTGAGCTTGCACAGGTACTGAAATGGTTTGACGGCGAGGTTGCCGACATTGCCGCTGCAATTGTTGCAGAAGTCGAACTGGGGCTGGGGCCGTTGCACACCGCATTCGATGGTCGCGGCAATGCCTACACCACCATCTTCCTCGACAGCAATGTCGTCAAGTGGAATATCGAATCCGCAATCAAATATTACAAGGGCGACAAGACTGCCAAATATGTAGTGGACCGCATCGACGTGCAGTACCAGCCGGGGCACCTTAATGCCTCGATGTCAGAAACGAAAGATGCCGATGGCAAGTGGTTGGCAGTCGGCTGCAAGTTTTCCAAGGACCGCTACTTGCCGGTCGGCCCGTTGCACCCGGAAAACGAGCAACTGATAGACATCAGTGGTGACAAGATGAAACTGGTAGCTGACCACCCAGTGCGTCCTGAGCCCCATGACTTCATCATCGTCAAGCGGGATATTATTAAACCGCGTCAAGTTTACAACATGGACGAGTTCCCCAATGCAGTAAAGGATCCGGCCGAATCGGGCGTAACTCGCAACGGCAACAAGGTGACCGTCAAGATCACTTCCATGGCGCCGGCATTCCAGTTGACTGACTTCAAGGTCAAGGTTGGAGACGAGGTGACCATCATCCTTACGAACCATGACAAGGTGGAAGACCTGACCCACGGTTTCGCGATAGAAAAGTACAACATCAACTTCATTGTGAATCCGCAAGAAACCAAGTCAGTCACCTTCAAGGCGGAGAAAGCCGGGGTTTACTGGTGCTACTGCTCGCATTTCTGCCATGCCTTGCATTTGGAAATGCGTTCACGAATGATTGTTGAGAAATAATTCTTAACGGTCGGTATCATGCAGGGGGGGCTATGCCTCCCCTTTTTCATCTCCGGATTGACATCGCAGCCTTCATGATCGATTAGACAATGCATTTTCTGAATCCCGCTCGATTATTCATTGGCACGACATTTCTCGCACTGACTTCATTGGCTTACGGCAATGCCTACGAAGCCGAACTGCCGCCGGAATTAAAATCCTCTCCTAATATGTGCGATTACGCTCCGTGCAAGGAGGTGATGCCGGGGGCCGACAGTTTTTCCGAACGCAAGGGACAGCCGGCTTACGTCGAAGCTTATGGCAGCGAAAAGGATAGCCATGACAAGAAAGATGAGCAGCACGAGAAAGAGGGGCATGCAGAGAAAAACGATCACAAACTGATCGGTTACGTCATGCTTTCTACCGACATCACGGATATCCCGGCTTATTCGGGCAAGCCTGTAGTAACGCTGATCGGCATGGATACCCATGGAAAATTCACTGGCGTAAAAGTCCTCAAGCACTCCGAGCCTATCCTGTTGCTTGGCATTCCCGAATCTGCCCTGGTCAAGTTCAACAACCAGTACCTCGGAAAATTCGTCGGCGATAAGATTGAAATCGGGAAATCGGGAGTCCCTGGCGAAATTGGCCTGGACGCGATTACCGGCGCCACTGTCACGGTAGTCGCGCAAAATCAGGTGATGTTGCAGTCCGGTGGCGAGATCGCCAAACAAGTTGGAATCCTCAAGCCCACCATCCGGCCACAGGCAAAATTCATCGAGCATGCGACCATGCCCACATGGACTGACATGGTCAATGATGGCAGCGTGCAAAGGCTTACAGTGAAGCGGGAAGATGTCGGTCTGGAAAACAACGGTACCCCCTACCTTGACCTCTGGTTCGGATATTTGAGCCAACCCACATTAGGACCCGCCATCCTGGGCAAGCTTGGGTATGAAAATCTGATGGCGCGTCTCAAACCAGACGAGCACGCCATTTTCATCATCCGTACCGGCGGCAAGGAGTCCTTCAAAGGTTCCGGCTTTGTACGCGGAGGCATTTACGATCGCATCCAGCTTCGCCAGGAGCGCGATCTGTTCTCTTTTCGTGATCTTGATTACATCAATTTGTACGGCATTGAAGCGAACGGCGCGCCAGCCTTTACCGAATCCGGCATTTTCATCATTCGATCAAAAGGGTTCTCTGCTGCCTACCCGTGGAAACTGGTGTTTCTTGCAAACAAGATCGACAAGACTTCCGGGCAAAAAACCTTTACCAGTTTTAGCTCGGATTACTGGCTGGCTGCATCTTATTTGCAGGGTGGCCGACCCGAGGTGATCATTCCAGATCCAACCTGGCTCCGCATCTGGAAGGACAAGGCGTGGGGCATCGCTGCATTCATTGCGTTATTGCTCATGACGGGTATCGTGTACGCCAAACGTGACGATCTGGTGCGTCGCTGCACACGCAAGAATAAGCGCTGGGTAGACAGTTTCAAGTATTTTGGCTGGGTGGCGAGTATCAGTTTTGTCGGCTTCGCCATGATGGCACAACCCTCCATCACCCAGGTGCTGACCTGGTTCCACGCACTACTGTTCCAGTGGGAATGGGAACTGTTCCTGACCGATCCGTTCATATTTATCTTTTGGTGGTTCATCATCATCACCGTATTTATCTGGGGGCGCGGCCTGTTCTGCGGCTGGTTGTGCCCGTTCGGATCATTATCGGAACTGCTTTACAAAATCATGGGGTGGATCGGACTCAAAAGATTTCAGTTCCAGCTTCCTGAACACCTCCATCATCGTCTAAAGTGGACGAAGTACGTCATTTTCTACGGACTGCTGGCGGTATCGTTCTTTTCCATGGGACTGGCAGAAAAACTGGCGGAGGTCGAGCCGTTCAAAACCACTTTCCTGGTTGGAATGTTCAATCGCTCCTGGCCTTACACCTTGTTCGTTGCCGTGCTGCTGGGCCTATCTTTATTCACTGAACGACCCTTCTGCAAATACCTTTGCCCACTGGGTGCAGCGCTGGCCATTCCCACGACCTTTCGCTGGTTCGGACTCAAGCGCAAGCCGGCTTGCACCAGTTGCAACGCCTGCGCTGTCGGTTGCGGTTCGCAGGCAATCGATGCACAAGGCACCATCGATCAGCGCGAATGCATGCTGTGTCTGGACTGTATGGTCATGTACTATGACGTACAAGCATGCCCGCCTCTGTCACACGAACGGAAACGTCGCAACAAAGCGGGGCTGCCCCTGACACCAGTTGGCGCTGATGGCTATTACATCCCGATTAAGCCAGTACCGGCAAATGAACCTCTCTGATTACAACATAAAATGAGCAAACCCGACCTTGATTCAGATCTGTTGCCTTGGTACTCCGACACACCCAGTGCCTGGCTGGCTCACGAACTGGTTGATCATCTGTGGCCTTGGAGCAGTCGCAGATATTTTCATCGGAGATGGGTACTGATTGCAGGCTTTGTGCTGGCACTGGCTGTCAGCACTGTCTGGATTCTTGCAGCCCTGGGTAAAGTCACCGCCATCGTGGTGATTGGATGGTGGGCTGGCTGGAGCGTCTTCGAGATTGCCATCCGTATGATTTCAAAGCCCTACATCAAGGAAGGCCCATGGTGGGGACGCAATTACCGGCCAGCCAGTTTGATGGACATGTTGTGCTATGTTTCTTTTAAGAATCTTCTGATCGGTGCCACCCTGTTTCTCGGCTTGAAGATGCTCGGTTTGCTGCAAATGTGAGCTGAATGATTCGCCGCATCAAACAGTTAGGTTTTGCTTGCCTGTGGTTTGCTGCCTTCAGTGCTCACGGTACTGAATGGAAAATCGGGCCGGGGCAACACATCGCAGACATTATTAACCAGGCCGCACCCGGAGATACGGTGCTGATTGCGCGCGGTTACTACGCAGAAAATCTTCTGATTGATAAACCCCTGAAACTCATGGGTGTAAATCGACCCACCATTTCCGGCAGCCTCAAAGGCGATACCATACGCGTTACGGCACCAGACGTAACCATCGAAGGGCTGATTATCAGCAATTCGGGCGGAAGCCTGGAAAATCAGAATGCTGGCATCTACATCCGCCCTGGCGCGCACCGTGCCCAGGTGCGTCATTGCGACCTCAGCTACAACCTGTTCGGGTTGTGGATAGAAAAAGCCAACGACGTGAGAATAGAACACAACACCATTACCGGAAAGCGCGATTTCTTTTCCAGCCAGCGCGGCAATGGCATCCAGCTCTACAACACCGAAGGCGCCAGAATTACTGGCAACAACATCAGTTTCGTCCGTGATGCCATTTATGTAGATGTTTCCAATCACGCACAATTCCGTGGGAACCGTCTTCACCACAGCCGTTATGGAACACACTACATGAACTCCTACTTCAATGTTTGGGAGGGCAATGAAAGCTATCTCAACCGGGGTGGCCTGGCGCTGATGGAGGTACGCAACCAGGAGGTGCGCAATAACATTGCCTGGGGAAATTCCGATCATGGCATCATGCTGCGCACCATCCAAGACTCAATCATCGCGAACAACATAGTCGCCGGCAATGCACGCGGCTTTTTCGTCTATGATGCTGAATATATGACTTTGCGCGGCAATCTCGTTACGGATAATCAGATTGGCGTGCATCTGTCGGCCGGGTCCACGCACAATGCAGTCGAGGCCAACGATTTCATTGCCAACCACGAGCAGATCAAGTATGTTGCCGCTCACGACGAAGTCTGGGGCAGCCAAGAAGGCAACTACTGGAGCAACTATCTGGGATGGGACCGTGACGGCAACGGCAGAGGCGATGTCCCATATGAAGCAAACGATATGGTAGACCGCCTGTCATGGAAGCATCCGATGATGAAACTATTGCTCGGCAGTCCTGCGGTTCAGACCTTGCATCTGATTTCCCGGCAATTTCCCCTGTTGCGCGCACCCAGCGTGGTTGACCCCAACCCGCGCATGCAACCAACACATCGCGACTGGAGGCAGTGGCTTGGCAAATATTATCGTTGAAGCGCATCACGTTATCCGTCATTTTGGTGCGATACGCGCTGTCGACGATGTGAGCCTCGATATCTACCGCGGAGAGTTATTTGGACTGATCGGCCATAATGGTGCCGGTAAGAGCACGATGTTCAAAATGATGCTGGGTTTGCTCCCGGCGTGCGGAGGTGAAATTCGCATCAACGGTGAATCGGTCGCCGGGCTAAACTTCCGAGACGTGAGACGCAAGATCGGTTATCTGCCGGAGAACCTGGCCCTGTACGATAACTTGACCGGACTGGAGACTCTGCAATTTTTCTCCAGGCTAAAAGGTTCTGATGCCAAGCAATGCCATGCCGGGCTGGAGCGTGTAGGTCTGGCCCATGCCGCAAACCGGCGAGTCAAGGAATATTCCAAAGGTATGCGCCAGCGTCTTGGTTTTGCGCAAGCATTGCTGGGAGAACCAACGCTGCTATTTCTGGACGAACCCACCAATGGTCTTGATCCGGAAGCAATCCGCGAATTTTTTACAATCCTGCGAGGGCTGCAAGCCGAAGGCGTGACCATGATTCTGACCTCGCATATCCTGGCAGATATTCAGGAGCGCGTAGATCGCCTTGCCATCATGCGAGGCGGCAAAATCCATAGCTGCGGTAGCGTACAAACACTTAGGGAAACGGTGAATCTTCCTCTGATACTTGAAATCGGTGGCCTTGTATCGGCGTCTCAGGTAGCCAGTGCACTGTGCGATTTACCGATCATCGCTATCGAAACCAGACATGACCGGCTATGGGTAAAATTGCCGCGTGAATTCAAGATGGCAGCCCTCAAGCAACTTATGGCAATGGGTGACTCCATGCAGGATCTGCATGTACGCGAACCATCGCTGGAAGATGTATTTTTTGGATTGACTGAATGACAGAACTCAAACAAATCCTCAACATTGCCGGCAAGGAATTCCGCGACCGCATCCGTAACCGCTGGGTGCTGGCTATTGCTGTGGTGTTTGCTGCGTTTGCGCTGGTGATTGCCTATTTCGGTGCCGCACAGCAAGGCATGGTCGGGTTTCGTTCCATTGAAATCACTATCGCAAGCCTGGTCAGCCTGGTCATTTACCTCATTCCGCTGATCGCCCTGATTCTGGGCTTTGATGCTATTGTCGGCGAGCGAGAACGCGGCTCGCTCGACTTGCTGCTGACCATGCCCATAACCAGGCTGGAATTGCTTCTGGGTAAATATCTTGGTTTGGCTGCCGCTCTTACTTTATCCACGGTAGCAGGATTTGGTCTGGCTGGCATCGCACTGGAAAGCCAGATGGATGCCAATGCCCTGATCCACTACGGTGGCTTCATTTTAAGCTCGGTGCTGCTCGGTATGACCTTCCTCAGCCTTGCGGTAATGATTTCGGTCTTTGCCGATGACCGTGCCGGTGCTTCCGGACTCGCCATTGCCACCTGGTTCTTTTTTGTGCTGGTGTTTGACTTGTTGTTGCTGGGAGCGCTGGTAGCCACCGGAGGTGTTTATGGCGGGGCGATATTTCCCTACCTGCTGCTATTCAATCCGGCCGACGTCTTTCGCATACTCAATATTTTCAGCCTCGAGGACGTACGCACCCTGTATGGCATGGCAACCGTCTTTCCTGAGCAACTGGCTCATCCAGCTCTGCTTGGCGGCATCATGCTGATATGGATAGCGACCCCGCTCTCGGCTGCTTTCTGGAGATTCAAACCATGACTCCCTGGTCGATCAACGCCTCTTTCACTCGCTGCGTCTGGCTGTTAACAGTGATGCTGCTTTTCTCTTGCGGCCAGCAAGCTACTCAAAGCAGTGCACCGGTAGAAATATCACGCGCAACTAGCTGTAGTCTGGATGGCATGACTTTGGCCGATTATCCCGGACCCAAAGCCCAAATTATCTATGCTGGCCAAAGCAAGCCGGAATATTTTTGCGATCTGATGGAGTTGTTCGACACCATTCTCAAACCGGAACAAGCGCGCAAGATCGTCGCCATGTATGTTCAGGATATGGGGAAAACAGAGTGGGAGACCCCCCAGGGGCACTGGATTGATGCAAAAGGTGCATTTTATGTCATCGGTTCAAATAAAATGGGATCGATGGGGCCGACATTCGGCGCATTTTCCTCGGAGGCAGATGCCAGAAAATTTGTCTCGGCGAATGGAGGGAAAGTGTACAAATATGACGAGGTCACTCCGGATATGGCATCACTGGATGGTGGGGCCTTGCATGACCAGCAGATGTGAGTGAAAACAAGCTGGCCTCCAACCAAATTCAGAAATACAGGCACCCTGCGGGTGCCTGTATGACTAATACAAACCCAGTTAAGCTCAACCGTGCTTGTAATGCTTGCGCAATGGCTTGACCACTTCCCAGTTGGATTTGAGTCCGACGGGAAACACCACCAGATCACCCGGGACAATACGTACAGGCTCACCGCCTTTGGGAGTTACCAGGATCTCGCCCTCCAGAACGTAAGCTGTTTCCTTGATGCCAAAATCCAGGGGAAATTTGGAGATTTCCTTCTCCCAGATCGACCAGCTGGCCACACCAAGTTCCTTGAGGCGTTGCTCACTCGGATTATGTTCGATGGTAATTTGACTCATGAGAATTCCTTGAAATATTTTATTTTATCGGGGCGCGAATTCTAGCACCAAACGGACACATCTTACTTTCGTCAAGTAAAAAATCAGGCTTTACCGCATATACATCAGAGGCAAGTTTGACTATGATCTCGGGGCAAAAACAACCATACATACTGAAACAGATTCATATCACGCAGATCAGATGACCGAGCACTTTCATATTGCCATCATAGGCTCCGGTCCCAGCGGACTTTCTGCCGCCGCACGAGCGGCGGAAGCAGGTGTTTCGCATATTTTGCTTGAAGCCGAGACACAATCGGCGAGCGTAATCCGCAGTTTTCAGAAAGGCAAGCACGTGATGGCAGAGCCTCGTGCCCTACCATTGCGAAGTAACATTTCGTTTTCTGCAAGTACACGCGAGAATGTCCTGGAAACCTGGGATGCGGAAATCATCGATTACGAAATTAATTTTCGCGCAAACGCCCGCGTCACCGGCATTAATAAGATTTCCAACATTTTTCGTATCACACTGGCCTCAGGCGATACGCTTACTGCCGACTTTATCGTTCTCGCCATCGGCCTGCAAAGCAACCTGCGCAAACTGGAGGTTCCTGGCGCAGATCACCCATCCGTGCAATATCATCTGCAGGATCCGGACGAGTATTCCGGTGAGCGCATCGCCGTAATCGGTGGTGGTGACACCAGCATTGAAAATGCGCTTGCTCTGATGGCCAACAACAGCGTGATATTCATTACACGACAGGACAGTTTCTATAACTGCAAGCCGGATATAGAAAGCCAGCTGATGGCAGCAGTCGGCCGGGGTGAAATGGAATTGCGTCTGGACACGCGTGTGGATTCGGTGGAATGGACGGCTCAAGCAAGCCACCCGCTGAATCTTATTACCAGCGTTCCACATGGCAAGGAACAAATTGCCTGCGATCGCATCATCGCACGACTGGGTGCCGAACAGCCTCGTGCACTGCTGGAAAGTTTCGGAATTGCTTTTCCAAGTTCCGATCCAGCTTCGGCCCCTCATCTGAGCCAGAAATACGAATCCAGCGTACCTGGTTTGTTTATCGTCGGTGCCCTGGCCGGTTATCCGCTCATCAAACAGTCCCTGAATCAAGGGTATGAAGCAGTCCAGCATATCCTTGGCATCGCTACCAAACCTGTAGATGAAGAACTGCTTGAAGAAAAATTTCGAGTTTGCACGCATTTCGTAAGTGTCGAGGACGGGTTGGGAAAAATCCGCCACAATGTGCCACTCCTGACCGCACTTTCACCGTTGCAGCTCAGGGATTTCTTGCTGGAAAGCAAACTCGTCGCACTTGCTCCGGGTGACATCGTTTTCAATCGCAATGACTACAGCACGAGTTTTTATTGCATTGTCGAAGGCACACTGAATGTGTACGCAAAGGGGGATGATGACCCCGACTTCGGCCTATATGCCGGAGAGTTCTTTGGCGAACTGGGGCTAATCTCTGGAAGACGTCGCTCTGCGACCATCAAGGCGAAAAGCCACTGTTTGCTGATTGAATCACCTAGGCAATCGATCCTTAAATTGATTCACTCCATGGACTCCATCAGACGAGTCATTGATGAAATCGCATTAAAACGAACGGTGCAGCTGCATATTGGCCTGTCTCTGTCAGCTTCCGAACTTGAGTATCTCGTACACAACGCCGCTGTAAAAAAATTTTCGGCCGGCGACGTGCTTTGGTACCAGGGTGACTCGACCGACGGCCTATACCTTATCAAGAGCGGATCGGTCACAATTTCACGCAATATCGGTGGCAAAGAAATCGTGCTGTCTTATGTTTCTGCCGGCAACTATTTTGGTGAAATGGCTTTGATCTCTGGAAGTCCCCGACCCCGTACCGTTCGTGCCGCCGTCAACACCGAAGTCATTGTACTGGGTGCAGACCGAGTTATGGAAATCATGGAGCGTAATCCAGATGTACTCCGCCAGCTGAACGAACGTTATCTGGACAATATCCACCATGAGTTGTCTGAAGACTCCGCATCTGGCACCGACTCCGGCAACCTGATTTCTTTTCTGGTACAGCAAGGAATCGGAGAAGCAACAGATGTTTTGCTGATTGACGAAACCATCTGTACACGATGCGACAACTGTGAGAAAGCCTGTGCAGACACCCATGACGGGACATCGCGACTGGAACGAAAATCCGGTCCTGTATACGACCAGATCCGCGTACCATCCTCCTGTCGGCATTGCGAGCACCCCCATTGCATGAAAGACTGCCCTCCAGACGCCATCAGGCGTTCCGTGGAAGGTGAAGTCTTTATCAACGATACTTGCATTGGCTGTGGTAATTGCGTCACCAATTGCCCCTATGGCGTGATCCAGATGGCTACCATCGACTACGAGCGCAAACGCACTGGTGTTTGGCAATGGCTACTGGGGCTCGGGCCGGAACCCGGAACTAGAACCGGCACCACCAAACAGACCGCGACCAAGCTCGCCGTAAAATGTGACATGTGTAAAGACCTTGCCGATGGTCCGGCCTGTGTTCGCTCCTGCCCGACTGGCGCGGCAATTCGCGTTGGTCCGCAAGAATTCCTGGACTATGCTGTCTGGCGAAAAAGCAAGGTCAATTAAGCATGAACCACCAGACATTTCTTGAATACGAACAGTTTAGATACCTCAAGGTAGCGATATGGCTGTCACTGCTGGCCATGATTGCATATGTCCTGCATCGACCGGATTATGGTGCTTATGGTGGGACATGGCTGGGCTATATTCTCGGCTGTCTTTCTGCGGCAATTGTTTTGCTGTTGCTTTGGTTCGGCGTCCGCAAGCGCCAGTATCGCGGCATCGGGACGCTGAAAGGCTGGCTGTCGGCACATATTTACCTTGGTGCCGCCTTGGTCATATTGGCCACCCTGCACACGGGTTTTCAGTTTGGATGGAATATCCATACGCTGACATATATTCTGATGCTGCTCCTCGTCATAAACGGATTTTATGGGCTGTACACCTATCTCCACTTTCCACGCCTGGTGACGGAGAATCTTGGCGAAGACAGCTTTGAAGAACTCATCGACAAAATCACCGAACTGGATGAACTGGCACAACAACACGCACTTCAGCTACCCGACGAAATCAATGCCCTCATTTTCAAGGCCTGTCATGAAACGGAAATTGGCGGCGGAATCATCCAGCAGATCACCGGACGGCGGACAGATTGCCCAACCTCCGCTGCTGTTCAGAAATTGCGCGTGTTTGGAACTGACCTCAAGGGCGATCAGCCGAAGCTTTATCGGGAACTTTATCTGGCCATGCTGCAAAAAGAGGCACTCGTTGCTCGAGCGCGTCGAGACGTCATGCTCAAGGCCAATCTGGAAATCTGGCTGTACCTGCATATCCCGCTTTCTGCCGCACTGCTTGTAGCACTGGTGGCACATGTTATTTCAACATTCTTTTACTGGTAACCATCTCGACAAACCATGATTCGTTGCCAGCTTATTCATGTTTTGCGCAATCAGCTTGGACAAACTGTCCGGCAGGAACAGCGGATCGACAGCGATATTATTAACATCGGCCGTGGGGCCGAGTGCAAACTTCATCTTCCTGATCACCGGGTAAGCTTGCACCATGCCGCCATCCGGCACTCCGACAATGGCAGGCTCTACATTGAAGGGGAAACCGCCCAGATCAACATCAACGGTGCATTCGTACAAAGTGCCGCACTGATGCCAGGGATGCGCATTCATATCGGCCCCTACGAACTGATTGTTGAGTCCATCACCAATCAGGAACAGCTTACCCTCAGTTACGAACTGATCCACCCGCTACCAAAACCCGGATCATCCGCCGACAAGTCCCCTATGACACTGGATGCGGCTGGACTTTCAAAACGACGATACTCCCTCTGGCTTGCTGGTTTTATTGCGGTCGCTTTCCTCTTACTCCCCATTTCCTACTCACTCAGTCCGGGACTACACGAAGTCTTCGACTCATGGCCGATCACTCCGGATGAATCCTGGAATGCTGGAAACATGTCTCCGGGGCACCGTGCATTGACCATGAAATGCAACACCTGTCACCAAAAGGCGTTCAGGGCTGTCGAAAATTCGGCCTGCGAGAGTTGCCACAAAAGCACGAAACATCATATTGCCGATGCAACGCTCTATGCCAAAGTATTCAAGACAGTCCGTTGTTCGGTATGTCACCTCGATCACCGCGGAAGATCCGGTCTTGTCCGCCACGACACGCACCAATGTGTTGTATGTCATGGAACCATCAGGGCCCGGCATGGCAATTCCAGGTTGGCAAACATCCATGATTTTAGTTCCGACCATCCGGCATTCCGCCTGCCGATCAGGACCGGTCCAAGTAGTCAGGATGTCGAATGGATTCCACAAACGGACAAACCGCGACTCGTGGAAAAATCCGGCCTGAAATTTTCACATCGAATTCACTTTGATAAGGCTCTGATCATCTTACCCGGTGATAAAACACGCGATATCCAATGCATGGATTGCCACATCCCCAATGAATCCACTACAGGCTTCAAGTCTATGACCATGCCGTTGACCTGCCAGCAGTCAAAATGCCATTCTCTGGAACTAACGCCCCCTATCGAGGGACGCAAAGTCCCACATGCTAGCGAAAATATCGTGATGACTACATTGCGCGAGTTGTTTTCGAGACAGGCAATCAACAGCATAGGCAAGGACGGTGTAACCATCTTTGACCTCAAACTGGCACGCACCTGGGCTGAAACCAATGCCATGAGTAATGCCACGAAACTATTCACAAAGGAAGAGGAAGGAACTTGTGTTGAATGCCACGAGGTTACGACCAACACCAATAACAAAGAAATCCCCTGGAGCGTTGCTCCAGTGCGCATTACCGAACACTGGCTGCCAAAATCACGCTTCCCTCACGACAAGCACAGCACGGAAAAATGCACGAGTTGTCATAATGTATTGAAATCGGATAAAAGTTCAGATATTGCCATCCCGACTATCGTCAGGTGCCGAGAATGTCACGTCGGTAGCAAGCAGACCAAAACCAGAGTCAGTAGTACTTGTGACACTTGCCATAACTTTCATGATGTCGGTGTACAGGGCGCTCGGCATCTCCCCAAGACCGATTAGGAAATAAAAAAGCCCGCATCTGCGCGGGCTTTTTTGGTAATGCGGCGAGTTTACTTTACAGTCAGCAAGTAGGTGATGTAGTCAGCCTTTTCCTGAGCAGTACAGTCCTTGCCAATGATATCCAGGCAGTGCTTCTCAAAATTAGTTTCTACCTTGTCGATATCGCTGAAACGCGCCTTATTGGCTGATGGTGCCAGCGGTTTGATCGGTTTGCCAGTGGTGATGTGTTTGCCATTTGCTGCAGGATTTTCAGTGTGACAGGAAGAGCATGAAACTTCCTTGCCATGTACAGTAATCTTACGGAGAAAAAAGGCCTTTCCTGCATCAGCAGACGGCTTTGCAGCTGGATTGATATTCTTGGCAAAAGCAGCATACTTGTCAGCCAGTTTCTGAGCGCTGGCAACATCAGCCATCGCTGGCATGCTGGCGATGCCCAGTGCAACCAGCAACGTATAAGCAAGTTTGTTCATTGAGGACTCCATAATGGTGGTTTTGGATAAAGTTTTGGGCATTCTACAATATTTTCTTCCATGCCGCAGTGCTTCTAACGCACACCCACCCCAGAAAGGCATACAAACTCATTCCGAAAGACAGACCCGCCACGTGATTCCAAAGCAGAGGAATCAATACCCCGGCAGATAACGTAGACAGCAGCATCTGAATGAATGCCTGCCCGGACGCGGCTGTTCCGCGAATGCGAGGATGTCGATCCAATGCTGCCACCGATAATACCGGCATCGCCAGTGCCATCCCAATGTTGTAAAGCGCCACAGGTGCGATACTAAGCAATGGAGATGGAGGTAACCAAAGACACAGGGCCATATTGATCAAGGACATCGACATCATCCAGCTCACGGCATATCTGAGGATCACACCATCTGCAAGCTTCCCTGCTACGCGCCTCGCCAGCCATGAACCCAATACCATGCCGCAAACCGTTGGTATAAACATGTACCCGAACTGATGCGCACTCAGACCAAGGTGCCGAATCAGAAAAACAGGTGCCGCCAGTACATATACAAAAAAGCCCGCAAAGTTTGCACTAAAAGCAGTGGCCAATCGAAGAAACTCCATATCGCCAAACACTTTACGGTAGTCCAGAGCAATTTGATTAGGTGCCAGAGGCACACGTTGCGAGACTGGGATGGTCTCAGGAAGATAACGATAGGCAGAAAATAGCGCGGCCAATGAATAAAGTGCCAAGAATATGAATATCGCCTGCCAATGTATTACTAGCAACAGCCCGCCGATAATGGGGGCCACAGCAGGCGCCAGCCCGAATATCATCTGCACCTGCGCCATCACTCGTTGAGCCGCCACACCTTCGAACATATCCCGCACCATAGCACGCGCCACCACGTTTCCGGCACCGGCAGAAATCCCTTGCACAGCCCGGAAAAACATCAGTGTCTGAGCATCTGGAGATAAGGCACAACCCACTGAGGCTGCGGCGAAGACCAGTAACCCCCATCGTATGGCCGCAAGACGCCCAATCGAGTCGGAAATGGCGCCGTGCCATAACGTCATAAGCGCATAAGGCAGCAAATAAGCTGTGAGGCTTTGTTGTAATTGAAAAGGGGTGGCCCCTGTATCAGCACCAATAGCAGGGAAAGCGGGCAAGTAGGTATCAATTGCAAAAGGCGCAAGTGCCGCAAGACTGGCGAGTATGACAGCAATCAACGAGGGCGATGGCATAGCTGCATTTTGCCACAGCAGAGCTCTGCTCAAATGCTCAAACGCAATGAAATTCCTAACTCAGCAGACCTGAGGCATGGATTTCTTCAGCCAGAAACTAGAAAACAAGATTTTCTTCATCTACCCCGGGTATGTTTTAACCATTCCGGCCGTATAACCATTCAAACAAGCTCGAAGCTGGCTGAACCAACAACTCCCAGCCTGAATCTGGTTAAGGATAAAAGCATGGATGCTTGGTCTACCAGCCGCGACAAAGTTCATGACTGGCAACTCTTAAATTATTGTTTGGGGAAAATTGAAATGGGATACCTGGAAAACTTAAAAAATCAATCTCAACTCAAGGAAACGCATTGCATGAAGGAGCAGCATCCACTCCAAAATGGCCAGCAGGTAATCAAGGAAAAGTTGAATATGATATTTCAGTATCTTGAGGAATTGGCACAGCATCTGAACATCATTCAGCCTTCATCCTCACATCAATTCCAGATTCCAGGCGTAGGCGATCTTGAAACCCCAAAAATCCGGTTTTCGCGTGCCAACATCCATCTTAAGAACAATGGTTACAATTTTTCCGATCCGATAGACAGAATTTCTTTTTCAATGAGCTATTACGAGCCCGGTGCATTCGAGACGGAACGTTACGAACCCGGACTCAGCGACAGACTTCGTAACCTCCTCAATCGACACGGAATAAAGTATGCATCTCAGGAGATAAGGGACCACCGCTTCATCACCGTATCAACAAAATTCAAGATAGCGCGAGAAATCAAATGCATGGTACTGGTCAATGGCGATCCGTCCACTCACAAAATTAGTTTCTTCACCAAAAACATTGAAAGACTGGGTGAGCAAGAATTTGTTTTCTTAGCAGAAGACATCAATGAAACCCTGCTTGATGATTTTGCAAAATTTGTGATCGGCGAAAATAACGGATTCCGGACCCGTGCTCGACAGGAGGCTGCAGCATATCCTTTGTGGAACATGCTACAGCCACTGACACTTATTTGAGATCTCTGAAAAAGACTTTAAATGGCCACCGTTACGTCAGAATTTTCAGTGAGGCAGTAATGTTGTCACAATTCAAAATTCTGCTCGTTGAGGACAACAAGGAATTTCGTGAAATTGTCGGCGTTATGCTACGAGATCAATTTCCGGATGCACGTGTATCCGAAGCAAGCAGTTGTCGCAGTGCAATGGATATTCTGAACCAGGAATTTCACAACCTGGTTTTCATGGACATCAAGCTTCCAGATGGGATAGGACTTGACTTGACCAGATCCATCAAAACCCGGTTCTCGGATACTATCGTGGTCATCTTATCTGCCAACGATCTACCGGAATATCGAGAAGCATCCATTGATTCAGGTGCAACCCGATTCCTTTCCAAGCGGAATGCAACATGCTGTGAAATCAGCTATCTGGTCCAGAAATTCATGAATGAAATGCTTCCAAGCCACCCATCCCTAGAGTCAATGGCTGCGTAAGCTTAAATCTCCACAGCAGTTGCACCTGTTGTGGATTCAGATTCAAGGGAGTGCGTGAAATTCCCTGACCAGTTCCCGCGTCTCCCCATCAACCAGACTGCGAGAGTTCTTGTCGTTCCGGAAAATGAGGGGATGCGCGTTGATGACCTGCGGGTTTTTAGCATCTTCCACAGCTTTAAGAATCAAGTCGTGCTTAGGTGACTTTGCGCACACTGGATCAGCCATTTCAGAATCGCCAGTGAGCAAATAGGTCTGGCAACGACAGCCTCCAAGATCTTTCTCCTTTTCGTCACAAGAGCGGCAGGGCTCCTTCATCCAGCTATCACCACGATACTTGTTGAACGCAGGTGACTCGTTCCAGATCCAATCCAGTTCAGCACCATCCCTGACATTGGGAAATGTTAATCCTGGTAATGAACGCGCTGAGTGACATGGTAAAACATCGCCATTGGCCGTAACGATCATGAACACTTCACCCCAGCCATTCATGCATTTCTTGGGTCGATCGGCATAGTAATCCGGTACTACAAAGAATACCTGCATCTTGTTGCCGACCTTCTTGCGAAATTCATTGGTAATGGCTTCGGCTTTATCTAGTTGCTCGCGGCTCGGCATCAACTGCGCACGATTGAGCAGTGACCATCCGTAATATTGAGTGTTGGCAAGTTCGACATAATTGGCCCCGATCTGCTCTGCCATTTCAAGAATTTCGCCGATGTGCTCAATGTTGTAACGGTGAATCACCACGTTTAACACCATGGGATAATCATATTCCTTGATCAGCGTTGCAACCTTCTTTTTCAGTTCAAAGGTGTTAGTGTCTGTAATGAAGTTGTTGATTTCTTTAGTGATGTCGTGCATCGACAGCTGGATATGATCCAGCCCACCACGCTTGAATTCAGCAATACGTTTCTCAGTCAGACCGACACCGGAAGTAATCAGATTGGAGTAATAGCCCAAACTTCCCGCTTCAGCCACAATTTCCTCGATATCGTCACGTAGTAATGGTTCACCGCCGGAAATGCCTAATTGCAATGCCCCCATCTTGCGGGCATCGCGCAACACCTTGATCCACTGTTCGGTCGAGAGCTCATTCTGTGTGTGCGTGACGTAATCCGTCGGGTTGTAGCAGAAGGCGCAGTGCAACGGGCAACGATAGGTAATTTCTGCCAGCAGCCAGAAGGGCTGCGGGATACGATTGGCTGTAGCACCGTTATTGAGTTGGGCCATCACTATTCCTTAATGCAATCCAAGCTTTTCCATATGCCAATTCGAGCATGGCATGTACGTCCGCTTCCAGATCAGGCACATCCGGAAAAGCGGCAAGACATTCCGCTACGATCTCGCCCACGGTTTTCTTGCCATCCACCCGTTTGATCACCTCACCTGCCCCGCCGTTCAGCTTGACCATGCCCTCCGGAAAAAGAAGCACGTACCCCCCCTGCGCCTCTTCCCATTGAAAGCGAAAGTGGCGCGCCAAACCGAATATGTCATCAGACCTGATCTTGTCGGACATATTGTGTGCCACCTTCGATTTTGACATCGCAACACTGCAGCATGATGGCATCTGCTAGCGCCCATAGTACGTCCAGCTTGAACTGCAATATCTCGCAGGCACGCTCCTGCATCTCGCGTGACTTCCCGAAATATTCCAGCGTGACATCCAGTCCTTGCTTGACGTCACGGCGAGCCTGGGTCAAACGGTTCTTGAAGTACTGCATCCCTTCCGGTTTGATCCAAGGATACTTTTCTGGCCATGCGTCAATACGTTGCTGATGAATATGGGGCGCGAACAGTTCCGTCAACGATGAACACACAGCTTCCTGCCACGGGCGCTGGCGGCAGAAATTGATATAGGCATCCACAGCAAATTTAGCCGCAGGAGAAACCATTTCAAGCGAAGTGACCTGCTGTCTCGTCAACCCGACCGCCTCACCAAGCTGAATCCATGCCTCGATGCCGCCCTCGCCTCCCTCGTTGATGTGACCACTGCCATCATGATCAAAGATACGCTGTATCCAGCCGCGACGAAGCTCTCGATCCCAGCAGTTGGACAAAATTGCGGCATCTTTGATGGGGATGGCGATCTGGTAATAAAACCGGTTGGCGACCCAGCACTGGATCTGCTCTTTGGTCAGTTTTCCCTCGTACATCAGCACGTGAAAAGGATGATAAATGTGATAACCACGTCCACGCTCGCGCAATTTAGCTTCGAACTCTTCACGGCTCCATGGGGTTTTGTCGCTCATATGTCTCTCCGTTTAAAGAATAATGTCCATCCCGTCATAAGAAACCTCGATGCCGGTTGCTTCAAGTTCACGGCGCTGCGGGGACTCCTCATTCAGAATGGGATTTGTGTTGTTGATGTGAATCAAGGCACGCCGTGCCCTGGGATAAGCAGACAGCACTTCCATCATGCCTCCTGGACCCGATTGTGGAATATGCCCGATATCGCGAGAAGTCTTGTCCATCAAGCCAAGGTCGATCATTTCTGTATCTGTCCAGAACGTGCCATCGACCATGATGCAATCGGCTTGCTCCATCAGAGGCGGAAGATGTGGCTCGATTTCGCCCAAACCAGGCGCATAAAATAGTTTCTTGCCATTGCTGGTATCTTCGACCAGTACGCCTATGGTGTCGCCTTCATGGCTGTCGTAACGATGAGGCGAGTATGGCGGCGCCTTGCTCTTGAGCGCAACGGTAGTGAATTTCAGGTTGGTTGCTCCCGGTATCTCGAAGCTGGAGCCGTCAATCGGAACATCATGCCAGTTGACACCGCAGTAATGCCCAAGAATATTAAGCAACGGATTACCGGTAGAAAGGTCGTTCTTGACCATCTCGGTGCAATATATCTCGCGCCTGACCGTACCTTCCCGCAACATCAGGAGACCGGTAGTATGATCAATCTGGGCATCTATCAGCACGATACCGACAATGCCCGTGTCGCGGAGCGCACGACCGGGTTGCAACGGTGCAAACTCCTGAACCTGTTTGAGCACATCGGGGGAGGCATTAAACAACACCCAGTTGACCCCATCCCCACTGATGCAGATAGAGGACTGGGTGCGACGCGTCGCCTTGATCGTGCCTTTGCGTACACCATCACAGTTTTTGCAATTGCAGTTCCATTGCGGGAAGCCGCCCCCTGCTCCGGAACCTAAAACGTGGATATGCATATCTTATATTCTCAAGCAAAACGGGCCGCAATAGCGGCCCGCGACATTAGCAACTTAGCGGTTGCAAACGTACATAGTTACTTCGAAACCGAAACGCATTTCAGTAACAGCTGGCTTGGTCCACATATTCCATCTCCTTATCAATATTGATTATTTATTTAAGAACGTCCAAACGTTCAAGTGCATTGTGGACGGGAGCCCATTCAATGGCCAGAGATAAAACATGGAATCTCATCTAATGATTTTCATGATATCTCATCGGTGTGAGGGTCCTAGTTTTTGCTCTAGAATGCCGTCATGAAGATTACAAGATTCAGTCATGTTTCGGGGGATTTCTGGGGAGGATTGGCGGCCATGCTGGTTGCGCTTCCGTCGGCTATTGCCTTCGGTGTGACCATTTATTCCCCGCTCGGCAGTTCGTATGTGGCACAGGGTGCTTTAGCCGGGATTCTTGGAGTAACCGCGCTCGGGTTATTGGCGCCGACATTTGGCGGTACAAATCGGCTGATTACGGCGCCTTGCGCGCCTGCCGCCGCCGTCCTCTCAGCCTTTGTCATCGAGTTTCTGCACGGTAATGGCGGAAGCATCACATCTGCACTTTTAATGCTGGCTTTGCTGGGATTGATGGCCGGACTGATACAGATCGGTTTTGGCAGCATCGGCTTGGGCAGACTGATCAAATATATGCCTTATCCCGTGGTCAGCGGCTACCTGAGCGGAGTCGGGCTTTATATTATTGCCAGTCAGGTTCCCAAATTACTGGGAGTGCCGAAGGAACTTCAGTTCTGGGAAGCTCTCGTTTCATTGCATGCCTGGAGATGGCAGGGAATCGTTGTCGGCCTGGTAACGATTTTTATGATGGTTACAGCCAGCAGGATCACCAAAGCCGTTCCCGCCGCAATCATCGCGTTACTTTCGGGCGTGACCACCTATTTCGTGCTTGGCATGGTGGATGGATCACTCCTTTCTCTTGCTGACAACAAACTGGTAGTTGGGCAACTTGGCGGGGGCGGCGGTGGAAATTTTGCCACAGTCGTTACCGAGCGCTGGAAAGCCATGGGCAGCATCGGTACACAGGATATTTCGCTGCTGATCATGCCCGCTTTAACTCTGGCAGTGCTTCTTTCCATCGACACCCTTAAAACTTGTGTGGTTCTGGATGCCCTGACACATTCTCGCCATGACTCCAACCGGGAACTGATCGGACAGGGCATCGGCAATATCACATCGGCACTTCTCGGCGGCATCCCTGGAGCCGGCACCATGGGTGCAACCTTGGTCAACATGTCAAGTGGCGCAACGAGCCGCTTGTCCGGCATGATCGAAGGCATACTTGCCCTGATCGCGTTTCTGGTGCTGGGCGCATTGATTGCCTGGGTTCCTGTTGCGGCCCTGGCAGGCATCCTCATTGTGATTGGGCTCCGCATGATTGATCTGCATACCCTGCAATACCTCAAGTCAAAATCGACCGTGCTGGATTTCATGGTCATCGTCGCAGTGGTGGTGGTCGCGCTGACAGTCAGCCTCATCGCAGCCTCTGGAACCGGCATCGTGCTGGCGATCCTGCTCTTTGTTCGTGAACAGATTGGTGGCCGGGTTGTGCGTCGTAAAGCCTATGGTAACGAAACCTTTTCCAAACAGATCCGGCTACAGGATGAAATGGAAATTCTTCTTAGACAAGGTGACCGGGCTGTCATCGTCGAGTTACAGGGAAGCTTGTTTTTTGGTACCACTGATCAGCTTTACACAGCTCTTGAACCCGAAATCAAGAAGAGGAACTTCGTCATTCTCGACATGCGCCGAATTCAGTCAGTGGACGTGACTGCTACACACATGCTGGAGCAGATCAAGGACATGCTGGCCGAGCGAAATGGGTTCCTTATATTCGCCCAGATCCCCAAAAGCCTCCCCAGTGGTAGAGACATGAAGCAGTATCTGGATCATGTGGGACTGCTCGGGCCGGAAAGTCCGGTAAAAATTTTTGGAGAAGTCGATGAAGCCGTCGAATGGGTTGAAGATCGCATTCTCGCCGAAGCCAAGATCAAGCGCACCGAAGAAACACTTCTTAATCTTCATGAAATTGAACTATTTGGCGGGCGCAAGCCCGAAACCTTGTCGGCGCTGGAGTCATGCATGGAGCAACGCACTTTTAAAGCCGGAGAAACCATTTTTGCACTTGGCGATGCAGGTGACGAACTGTTTTTGATTCGGAGAGGAGAAGTTCGCATCCTGTTACAGGTCGAAGCAGGTCACAGCCACCATATCAGCACATTCGGGCGTGGCGCTTTTTTCGGTGAAATGTCATTTCTTGATGGAAATCCCCGATCTGCCAGTGCAATCGCATACTGCGACACCGATCTGTATGTGATCTCGCGCAAATCCTTCGACCAGCTTTCCGAAGATCACAAAAGAATTGCGCTCAACCTGCTGGATGGGCTGGCCCGGACATTGGCGGCCAGGCTACGCTATGCCAATGCTGAAATCCATGCGCTAGAGGCTTGACTGGACACAGGCGTCCCCCTTACCTGAAGTTATCTGTATTATGCCCATATGATGAATCACCATCTCTCACAATTCCTGTTACATTGGGGTGTCATTGCGATTTCGCTTTGGGTCGCTAGCGCCTTGTTCAATGGGATGAAGATTGACGGGGTCAAGGCGCTGGTCGTCTCCGCGTTGTTGCTTGGTATCGCCAATGCCTTTATTCGTCCTGTGCTGGTGCTGCTGACTCTGCCTCTGACCATACTGACGCTCGGTCTGTTCTTGCTGGTAATCAATGCCTTCATGATCATGCTGGTTGCGGCTCTGGTCAAAGGCTTCCAGGTATCCGGTTTCTGGACCGCCTTTTTTGCCAGCATTTTCATTTCGCTGTTCAGCTACTTTATCGAGCTTTTCGTTCCCGGAGGCAGCATGATCTACGCGCCGGCCTATGTCCCGGGTGGAGTCATGGTCTAATTTTCAGCTCAGTTCCGGAAGATTGGCAAGGGTATGCTTCGCCAAGTGCATCCAGAATCAGTTTTTCCGCTGCACCCCCTGAACGCTCCGGGTGGCTGTCCAGATAGCCAAGTATGGTGCGCAGCAGCATACTCTTGCTGCCTGAAGATGGCGCACAAAAAGCGTTGACGGAACGATCAGCAGCCAGCGCCATGACCCCATCAACCAGACCCATGCAATAACCATCCTGAAAAATCATTTCATCCCGACCCGGTGCCTTTTCCACAGCCTGATGGCACCACGCCTGGAGCACCTTGCCATCGATCGCCAGGCATTCATCGTTGAAAACACAAAGCAGGAGCAGAAAGAGTATCTTTTTCATGCGGGCATCATACGTTTATGCGTGATAAAAATCGACCCGGAGAAATGGCGGCCATCAAATCCGAAGGCAGTGGCAATGGTTCGTCAGTGAGCGCCGAAGCCAACACTTCTGCAGAAAGCAAGGTCGTGACCAATCCACGCGATCCATGGCCGGTGTTGACGTACAGGCCCGGCATATCGGGTGACACGGAACCCACCAGCGGCAGGTAATCAACAACATTACATCGACATGCAGCACGTCCATCCAAAGTCGAAACAGAAATTTTGTCCACATTGAGCGAGTCATAGAAATCAGGAGAAAGCGCGGATAGCATGGCAAGATTCTCTTCGTGATCTGCAGCTCGCAATTCGATGGACTCCTCCAGATTTCCGTAAGTGGCACCTATCGTGTGCAAGCCACGACGGGACGGTGCGGCATAACCTTCTGTACATATCACGCACGCAAGATCAAGACTGCGAAAAGTTGAGGGAATATGCGTCACCTGTCCCCGGATCGAGCGTAATGGCAGGTGCGATGTCTGAGAAAAACGCAACGTGTGGTTTGCACAGGCAACAATCACCACCGGGGATCGGGCCATCGTATGGCCTGCCGCATCCTGCATTTCCCAGGCACCCTGATGCGACAATATGGATGCAACTTCCTTTCCGGACTGGATCGTGATACCGGGTGAATCGATCAGAGCACGGCAAAGCTCCGGCGGGGAAACCCAACCGCCACCGGGAAAAAACAGTCCCCCAGCAGGTACCTGCATTCCGGCATGGGCACTGGCTTCAGCCTGACTCAAACCCAGCACCAATTCCTCAGGCAGGCCAAGCTGCCGAATTCCATGAAGACGTGTTGCCTCTCGCTCGTCAAATGCCAGCTGCAGCAAACCACACTGACTCCATGTGTCCTCCCCTTGCGGCAGCAACTGAGCTAGAGTCCTCAAAGTGAACTGATAACCAGCCAGTGTGAACTCACTCAATGGGCTTTTTCTGGGCATCAACCGTGCATAAAGGATACCCTGATGATTGCCGGATGCCTCGGAAGCTAAGGTTGCATGCCGTTCAATCAAGGTCACCTTCCAGCCGCGCCTGGCCAAACCATAAGCAGAAGCACACCCAGCCATGCCCCCACCGATGACAACCGCTTCACGCTCCAGTGATATCGGCGAGGTCATGTTCCCTTCCAGTTCCCCGCGAAGCATGTCGCGCTTACTGCCGTGCCCGGATATTTTATGAACAATAAAGCCGACTGCCGCCAGGCCTCGCCGCACCTCACCGGCACTTGTAAAAGTCGCAAACGTGGCTCCAGGGGCGGAATGATCTGCTACTGCCGCGAGTATTTCCGGACTCCACATCTGCGGATTTCGGGCAGGAGAAAATCCGTCAAGAAACCAGGCATTCACACTGGCTTCCAGACGCGGCAGCGTGTCTGCCACGTCCCCGACCAACAAAGTCAGCACTACCCGGCCCTCAGCAAACGTCAGACGATGCCATCCGGGCGTCATCGGACCATACTGAACGAGTAACAGGCTGGAATAATCTCCCAACTCTGGCCACAAGCCCAGCGCACGTTGCAACTCCGGCTTGGAAAGTGGGTGCAACTCGCATGTGACAAAATGCAATCTGGCGGTCAGAGGTGCGACCTCATTCCATAACTGCCAGGCGCATAGAAAATTCAGTCCTGATCCAAATCCGGTTTCCCCGATGACAAAACCATCGACGGGACCCAATCGCCGCCAGCGGTCCGCCAGATTATTTTGTTGCAAAAAAACATAACGTGATTCGGCAATGCCGGAATCACGCGAAAAGTAAATGTCGTCGTATTTTTGCGAGAATGGCAGACCATCCCGCCATTCGAGAGTCGATGTCATTACGATATTTTACCTGCCGTTCTGGTTTACAATCATTTAACGATTTCCTGGAGTTCAATCATGGCTGCACTCGACATCAAACCCGTTCTCAAGTTCATGGTGGAAAAAAACGGATCCGACCTTTTCTTCAGTACCGGTGCGGCCATCCATATCGAGATCGAGGGCAAAACGCTCCCTGTCAACAATCAGGTCATGGCACCTGGAATGGTCAAGGAAATTGCCTATTCGATCATGTCTCCCGAACATATCCAAGAGTTCGAAAATACGATGGAGATGAATTTTGCCATTGGCATTACCGAGATCGGGCGCTTCCGTGTCAATGTTTACCGCCAGCGCGGAGAAGTATCTATGGTGATTCGCTTCATCAAGCGGGACATCCCTTCGCTGGATATACTCGGGTTGCCCAGGATTCTGCAGGAAATTGTCATGCGCCAGCGTGGGCTGGTACTGGTGGTGGGGGCAACCGGTTCCGGAAAATCAACCACATTGGCGTCCATGATTGAATACCGCAACGAAAACACGACCGGCCATATCCTGACGCTCGAGGACCCGATCGAGTTTGTTCACAGTCACAAAAAATCGATTGTAGACCAGCGTGAAATTGGCATCGATACCAAGTCTTTTGAAGAAGGACTAAAGAATGCGATGCGCCAGGCTCCGGATGTCATCCTGATCGGCGAAGTACGAGACATGGACGGGATGAAACACGCGCTGGCATATGCCGAAACCGGCCATCTTTGCCTGGCGACGCTGCATGCGAACAACGCGAACCAGGCAATTGAACGGATAATTTCATTTTTTCCGCAGGATGCACGATCCGGCCTGTTGCTCGGACTTGCGCTCAATCTGGTGTCCATTATTTCGCAGAGGCTGGTGCCCGGCACTCAGACTAAGCGTGTGGCCGCGATCGAGGTGTTGATCAACAACCCTTACATTTCTGAACTGATCCAGAAGCAGAAACTAGGTGAAATCAAGGAAATCATGGCCAATAATACTGATATCGGCATGGCAACCTTTGACCAGTCACTTTTCAAACTGTATTCCACTGGCCGGATCAGTGAAGAAAATGCGTTGCAGTATGCCGACTCTCGCAACGATCTTTCACTCAAGATCAGACTTGCAAACGAAGGCGCGCGCGCCGGGATATAAACACCCCGGGCGTTTCACCTCCGCTCAATTCTCAGACAGCAGCGTGGCCGAAACAATCATGACGCCCCCGACCCATTCTCGGAAAGTCAGCATTTCGTCGGCTAGAAAATAGGACGACACGGCAGCCACAACCAGTTCTGACATAAAAATCATTGCGGCACGGTTCGCCAGGGTATGTGTGAGTCCGAATTGAACCAGCCAGGTGGTCGCCGCTAGTAACACGCCCATACTCACCATCAGCAGCCAGTTAACGCCGGAAATCACAAGTATGGATGGCAATGATGTTGTTTCAACCATGAAAAACACCAGTGCAATCACAAAAACCCCTGCCCAGACCGAAAGAGATTTCGCTTTAAGCGTCAGGTGACCAGCCCAGCGTGTCAGGACGTTGGTTGCGGCAAAAGCGACACCTGCGGATAGCGCCAGCCACTCTGCCTTGTTTTGCGGTAATGGCAAGGTGTCCCCTTGCCAGAGCATCGTCAACATCCCGCCCAAAGACAGTCCCATGACGAGCATGCCGCGAATACCGGCACGTTCGGAAAGTAACCATCTGGCAAGCAACAGTGTCCACAAGGGGGCCATGTAGAACAACAGAAGTACGCGCATGACCTCGCCTTCCAGCACGGCGAGCACATATCCAAGGTTTGCCCATCCGGCTGCAAAACCAATCCAGAAAGCCTCCTTTGGAACCCGTACCAGGTCGCTCCAATGGCGGACAAAAATGATGGCACCCAAAGCCAGGGCAACACCATAGGTGATAAGACTGGATTGTATGCCGGAAATACCGGCTGATTCCAGATGACGATATGGATACCAGATCAGTCCCCATACAATGGCCCCGAACAGCAGGCCCAAAGCAGGAAGATCTCGATGATTAAACACGCCCGTTATCAATCGGGCCCATGGGCAGCCTTATCCAGAAAAACATCAACAGCACAATTGGGAACGATAGCCCGGCCTGGAACATAATTCTGACTGCGCCACTGGGAAATGGCGTGTCGCTTGCCTTCGCCAGACACCAGGAAAATAACCCTGCGCGCATTCGACAGCCTGGACGCCGACATCGATATGCGTTCTGAAGGTGGCTTGGGCGCATGCATAACCGGAATTGCAGGAGCCGGCGGGTGGTGCTCCCATGCATGTCCGGGAAACAGGCTGGCGGTGTGTCCATCCTCTCCCAGCCCCAGAAGTACCAGATCGAATGTTTCTGTTCCTTCCAATATCCTGCTATAGGCAGCAGCACCCTCTGATGCCCCAAGTTCCGCAGGTATGACATAAATTTGCTCGGAGGGGATCGGCACCAGATCAAGAAATGCCCTAGAAGCCATCAAACTATTTCGCTGGTCGTCGTCTGGCGGCAAACAGCGTTCGTCACCGAAATACACGTGCCATTTCGACCAGTCGGTCTTCAGGTGACTAAGCTGCCGATAAACAGCACCAGGAGTGAAGCCGCCAGCCAGTGCTATTTGGAAACTTCCTCGCGCAGCAATGGCTTGTTCCGCACAATGCGCGACAGCGTCAAAAGCTCCCTGAGTCAGTGCTTCGGCACTGTCGAACACATGCCAGTTTACGGTCTGAGTTTGCATCATCGTACAGTTATCGCCAGAAACTCCAAACATATGCATTTTAAAGCAATTCTTTGATAATGCAGACATAGGAGCCGATCAATTCAATACCTTGTTGTGTCGCAGGTCGGTGTTGCATTAACATGTCGGCCTCCTGACAATGCAACATGCCTCTGAACAAAGGAATAAAAATGATCATCAAAGATAACGAGATTGTTGATCTCGAAACCCCGACAGGTTCCATGCGGGCCCATATTTTCCGCCCTGTGGCACCAGGAAAATATCCTGGAATCCTAATGTTCTCTGAAATATTTCAAGTCACAGGCCCTATCCGCCGCACTGCCGCGATGCTGGCAGGTCACGGGTTTATAGTGGCTTGCCCGGAAATCTATCATGAGCTGGAACCCGCCGGGACAGTGCTCGCTTACGACGAAGAAGGCACCACACGCGGCAATGCCCACAAAGTTACCAAAGTACTTTCATCCTACGATAGCGATGCACGTGCCGTACTCGACCACCTCAAGTCAAGGGATGACTGTACTGGCCGCCTCGGCGTCATGGGCATCTGCATTGGTGGCCATCTCGCGTTCCGCGCCGCGATGAATCCGGATGTACTGGCAACGACCTGCTTCTATGCCACTGATATCCACAAGAGAGGACTCGGGCTTGGCAAAAACGACAATTCCATGGATCGTGCTGGCGAAATCAAGGGCGAACTGCTTCACATCTGGGGGCGTCAGGACCCGCATATCCCGCTCGAGGGACGCAATTTGCTCAAGGCCAGGCTGGAAGAAGTCGGCGCCAAATTCACTTGGCATGAAGTCAATGGTCAACATGCATTCATGCGTGACGAAGGTCCGCGCTATGATCCAGCACTGTCCCTGCAATGCTGGACACTACTGTTGGAATTGTTCCACCGCCGCCTGGGTTACGGTGATCTCGATGCGGCACCGGACAACGCACCAGCGGAAACGCGTCACTAGGCTGCCAGCCAGAAACAAGGGCCCGATGATACGGGCCCTGTTTTTTCCACCTTTTACTTCAGGCTAAATTTCTTGCCGACTAGGGCCTGTGTTGCAGCTGCACCGAAACGTTTGGCAAACCGATCGGCCAGCCCTTCACGGGCCGTGAAGTCCACGATATTTTCTTCCTTGATCACCTCTCGGGCCACATAATCAGAATTGCCCACGGCATCAGCAAGCCCCAGTTGTATACTTTTCTCGCCACTCCAGAACAATCCCGAAAACATGTCTGGCGTTTCTTTCAATCGCTTGCCGCGACCGGCTCGAACCACATTGATAAATTGCTGGTGGATTTCGTTGAGCATTGCCTGAGCGTGCTCCTTGTGCGCCGGGTTGACCGGTGAAAACGGATCCATGAAGCCCTTGTTCGCCCCAGCCGTCATCAGGCGCCGCTCCACACCCAGCTTCTGCATGGTACCGGTAAACCCAAAACCATCCATCAGGACCCCGATCGAGCCGACAATGCTGGCTTTGTCCACATAAATCCTGTCCGCAGCCGCAGCAATGTAATAACCTCCAGATGCACAGATATCCTCAACCACCGCATATATCGGAATACGAGGATTCAATTTACGCACACGCCGGATTTCATCATTGATGATGCCTGCCTGCACTGGACTCCCTCCCGGGCTATTGATTCGCAGGATGATCCCTTTGGTATGCGTGTCCTCAACTGCGGAACGCAGGCTGGTAATGATGTTATCAGCAGTCACGTCTTCATCGGCACCAATGACACCGTTGATTTCAATCAGCGCGGTATGTGGTCCGAGCGAACCGCTTGAGGGTCCTATCCATCCCAGTACAAAAAATAATAATACAAACAGATAGATAAAAGTCAGTGTTTTGAAAAACACACCCCAGTTGCGTGAACGCTTCTGTTCCAGCAATGCGCTCATCGCTAGCTTTTCTATGGTCTGTCGTTCCCAATTGGGGTCGGTCATGTCATTACTTTCATTTCTACAAGATAAATGTTGCCGTCATGCTCGACGACTTTGAGTTTTTGCAAATACTTGCCTGCGCACGGCCCTATCACGCAGTAACCTGTATCGGGTTCGTAATGGGCACCATGTGTTGAACAAAGCAGATACTGACGGCTCAGGTCAAAAAATTCACCTTCCTGCCAATCCAGAGTTACCGGAACGTGGGCACAGCGATTAAGGTAGCCTCGCACTATTCCATCAACACGGACGACGAAACCTGTCGCATCCTTGCCCCAGAAAGGTACCGGAAATCCAACGGCTTTCCCGCGTTCCGCCAATACATCGCTGGCACAAATCAGGCGTTCGTGCTTAGCCATGCGTGGAGTTTAGCAAAACTATCAAAACAAGCCAGTGGCGCATGTGGCAGCAAATTCTCGACGGGCTGCGCGCCGTAGCTGACCCCGATCGAAGCAACTCCGGCATTCTGTGCCATCTGCAAGTCGAACGCGCTGTCACCAATCATGACGGCCTTTTCCGGCATGACGCCAAGTTCATCCATGATTTCAAGCAGCATCTGAGGATGCGGCTTGGAAAAACACTCGTCCACGCAACGCGTAGCATGAAACAGATGCCCAAAACCGGAGCGCTCCATGGCTCGGTTCAATCCACCTCGCCCCTTCCCCGTCGCGACAGCAAGCATAAAACCGGCGTCTGAGTAATCACGAATGGCCTGTTCAACTCCTTCAAAAAGACTGACCTCGTGTGCGTTGGTATTGTAATAGTGCCGATATCCCTGCCCAACCAGTTGGCGAGTCGTCGCATCGAGTTCCGGAAACAACTGGATCAATGCTTCGGGTAAACCAAGTCCGATGACCCCGCGCGAATTCTCATCATCCGGTACAGGTACCCCAGCGTCACGGCTGGCCAATTGCAACGCATTGACGATAGTTTGAGCAGAATCCGCCAGCGTGCCGTCCCAATCAAAAATCAGAAGTTCAAATTGCTGAGGCATTTTTCGGATTAAGTCGCTCCAGAAAATGGTCCAGATCAGTCGGTAGCGGAGCAGACAGCATCAACGGTTCATCGGTCAGCGGATGGCGCAGTGTGGTTACAGCAGAATGCAGAAACATGCGCTTGAGTCCGCGTTTTTGCAACAGTTTGTTCAAAGCAAAATCACCATATTTGTCATCGCCTAGGATCGGATATCCAAGATGCGCCAACTGGACCCGCAATTGATGCGTACGTCCGGTCACTAATTCTGCTTCCAGCAAGGTAAATTCCCCAAAACGTTGTTTCAGGAAGAAAATCGTTTCGGAATGCTGTCCGCCATCTCCTACGCTGACGCGCTTTTCACCACTGGGCAAATTAGTTTTGATCAAAGGCAGTAGCACACGCCGTTTTTGATCCTGCCACAGACCTTTGACTAGAATCAGATAGCGTTTCCGCATCTGGTTTTCGCGCATCATGTCATGCAGCTTTGTAAGCGCACTCCGTTTCTTGCCAACCAGCAATACCCCGGAAGTTTCACGGTCCAGTCGATGTGCAAGTTCAAGAAATCTGGCCTGCGGACGCTCCATGCGCAACTGTTCGATCACTCCGCGTGATATGCCACTTCCACCGTGCACGGCCATACCAGCCGGTTTGTTGAGCACCAGCATGGCCTCGTCTTCGTATATGACAGCTGGAGCAAGACGCACTTCCACTGGGGCCGCACCGATTTTTTCTTCGGGTGCAGCCACCCGTACCGGGGGAATCCTGACAATTTCACCCAATTGCAGCCGATGAGTTGCATCTACACGCTTTTTGTCAACACGCACTTCTCCCGCCCGCAAAATGCGATAAAGGTGACTTTTCGGCACGCCCTTAAGGTGGCGAGCAAGAAAGTTATCGATGCGTTGACCTTCACAACTTTCATCCACTGTGAAAAAAGTGACCGAATTTTTGCCTATTTCCGTCATCTGACCTATACTTGCCGCTTGCCTTTAAAGACAAATGTCATTTAGGCGCAACATAAAGAATTTTCTGGTTAATTTCGCTCACCACTGAAACAAGTAGCGATTTGCAGAACTTGGATCAACTGCAGGTTCCCGGCGCATGGCATCAAGCCCGCAACGTGACGAACCGTCAGACCAGTCCAAATAATTGCGCTCAAGCGCTGCCGCGCATCGATAGGCTCTTTAAAGCCGCGCGGCGGGAACGCGAAGCTGTTCAAAAGTCACAGCTTCTTAAACCGGGTTGAATTGTAAACGATAGTTGCACCGGACACTAAAAAGTCATACCGCTACAGAATTTTAAACACGTTAAATATAACTTAACGTATTGAAAAATAGCACGATTTAAAGCATGCATATTTAAACGGCTTTGCATATTCAAGCCGTTTGCAACATGGCCGAAATTCCTGCACAACGCGGTTGCCCGCTTCAGTCGTCCCCTTCGCTGTCTCCCGGCAATGTTTCCCCCGGCCTTTTTAGGCAAAGATTGCGCACCCGCTATTGAGCGCGGGAGACAACAGAAATGAAACGTATGCTGTTCAATGCAACGCAAGCTGAAGAGTTACGCGTTGCGATTGTTGACGGCCAGAAACTGATCGATCTGGATATCGAACACGCTGGCAAGGAACAACGAAAAAGCAACATCTACAAGGGCGTCATCACCCGTATCGAGCCATCTCTCGAAGCCGCCTTTGTCAACTATGGTACAGACCGTCACGGCTTCCTCCCCTTCAAGGAAGTCGCTCGCAGCAACTTCATTGAAGGAGCCGATGGGAAACGTATCCAGGATGTGTTGCGCGAAGGTCAGGAAGTCATCGTGCAGGTGGAAAAAGACGAACGCGGCAACAAGGGCGCAGCGCTGACCACTTTCATCTCGCTGGCTGGCCGCTATCTCGTTCTAATGCCGAACAACCCGCGTGGCGGTGGTGTATCGCGCCGTATCGAGGGCGAAGACCGCGACGAATTGCGCGATCTGATGGCTCAGATGGAAGTTCCGAAAGGCATGAGCATCATTGCTCGAACCGCCGGAATCGGCCGTAATCTGGAAGAACTGCAGTGGGATCTCAACTATCTGCTGCAACTGTGGACGGCCATCGAGGGCGCATCCAATATGCAGAAAGGTGCTTTCCTCATTTATCAGGAAGGCAGTTTGGTCATTCGCGCTATCCGCGATTATTTCCAGCCCGATATCGGCGAAATTCTAATCGATACACCAGATATTTATGAACAGGCGCTTCAGTTCATGAACCATGTGATGCCGGGCAATGTGTCCCGCGTCAAACTGTATCGTGATGACGTTCCCTTGTTTTCGAGATTCCAGATCGAGCACCAGATTGAAACCGCCTTCTCGCGAGAAGTTCGCCTGCCCTCCGGCGGAGCGATCGTAATAGATCACACGGAAGCCCTGGTGTCCGTTGACGTCAATTCCGGACGTGCCACTCGCGGTAGCGATATCGAGCAGACCGCATTCAACACCAACCTCGAAGCTGCCGATGAAGTGGCGCGCCAGTTGCGCCTGCGAGATTTGGGCGGTCTGGTTGTGATCGACTTTATTGACATGGAAAGCACACGCAACCAGCGCGAAGTGGAAAACCGCCTGCGTGATGCCCTCCATCTGGACCGTGCCCGCGTACAGACCGGCAAAATCTCGCGTTTCGGACTGATGGAGTTATCCCGTCAACGGCTGCGCCCGTCACTGGGTGAATCCAACCACATTCCATGCCCCCGCTGTCATGGGACCGGGCACATCCGCGGCATCGAATCCACCGCACTGCACATCCTGCGCATTGTGCAGGAAGAATCGATGAAGGAAAACACCAGTGCCGTCCAGGTCCAGTTGCCGGTCGAGGTTGCTACATTTCTGCTCAACGAAAAACGCGCTGACATTCACGCTGTCGAACAGCGCATGGATGTCAATGTCATCCTCATCCCGAACATCCACCTTGAAACACCCAACTACACCATCGCTCGCTTGCGCGATGGCGAGTCAAGTGATGTGGATAACGTGCGTAGCTACGAACTGGTGGAACTGCCGGCTGACTCCGAAGAATTGCCCGGCATCCCCCAGCATCAGGAAGTCAAGCCAACTCGCCAGGTCGCTGCGGTCAAGGGAGTCACACCCGGAAAACCGGCACCCATTGCCCCTCCGGTACCGGAGACATCGGGCCCCTCGCTGTTTGGTCGTTTCAAATCATGGTTAAGCAAGATCACTGAAAAGTCATCCAAGACTGAAGAAGAACAAAAACCAGAACCCCGCCGTACGCGTGACAATCAGCAACGACGTGACCGTGGCGGCCGCGGTCGTAACCGCAATGAGCGTAGCGATCGCAACGAGCGTAATGCTGTGGAAAATATCAAGCCACAAGAGTCTCGCCCGCCGCGCGAACCACGCCCGCCACGTGCAGAACGTAGCGAACGTCCGGAACGCGAAAAACCGCAGACTCAGGCATTGCAGCAGCAACCTGTCGCCGAACAGCCAACAACAGAAGCGAATGAATCGCGTGGCCGTCGGGGACGTGGCAATCGGGGTGGCCGCGGGGACCGCCCACCGCGTGAACCACGTCAGCGTCCAGAAAATGCCACCTCAGTGGCAGAAATGGAAAACTCCGTTACTACCGTTACTGAAATCCCGGCTACGCTCGTATCTGAAATTCCTCCTTCGACACAAACGCTTCCTGAAGTGACCGATGCTGCTCCTGCTCAACAACTTCCTGTTCAGCAGGCCATCGAAGGCGTAGAAGAAGTCCCAGTCGCAGACAAGCCGGAACGTAAGCCACGCCAGCCCCGTCGCCGCAAGGTGCCGGAACCCATCGTTACAGACTTATCAGCCGTTGGTCTGGAAATGGTGGAAACCCGGGCAGACGCAGTCAAGGCTGAGCCGGTGATAGAAGAGCCTGAGGTACGGGCACCGGCAAAACCGGCGGCCTGGCAAAAGAAGGCTTCCGATCAGGTAATTGACGAGCCGCTGGTGATGGTGGAAACGCAGAAGTAATTCACCTCATCCGGACAAATCAGGCCCCGCCATGTGCGGGGCTTTTTTATCTGATCGACTTGACCGTGCTAGTCGTTAAACACGAGTTTCTTAGATTTTGAAAGTGGTGGATTGGAAGCAAAGTAACGTTTAATGCCGGCCAGAATGGCTGTTGCCATCTTGGTCTGGTAATCGTCGTCATTAAGGCGCCGCTCCTCCTCCGGATTACTGATAAACGCGGTCTCAACCAGAATGGAAGGTATATCGGGCGATTTAAGCACGGCAAAACCGGCTTGTTCTACCGACCCCTTATGCAGATCATTAATCTCGCCCAGATGGCCAAGCACCGACTTGGCTAGTTTAAGACTGTCATTGATTGTGGCTGTTTGAGAGAGATCCAGCAGTGTACGGGCAAGATAGGGATCCTTGATGTCAAGATTGACGCCGCCGATGAGATCGGATTCGTTTTCATGCTTGGCCAGCAGTCTCGCCATGGCACTGGTGGCGCCGCGCTCCGACAGCGCGAACACAGAAGAACCTCTGGCATCCTGGCGAGTAAAAGCGTCAGCATGCACCGAGACAAAGAGGTCGGCCTGCAATTTACGCGCTTTGACCACACGACCATGCAACGGAATAAAGTAATCACCATCGCGTGTCAACACACCTCTCATGTTCGGTTCAGCATCGATCAATCCCTTGAGTTTTCTGGCAATGGTCAGGGTAATGTCCTTTTCATTGCTGCCATTGGCGCCGCGCGCACCGGAATCCTCACCCCCATGGCCAGCGTCAATCGCAACCGTGATGAGCCGATCAACCCCTTCCCCGCCATTGCCGGGCTCAGCAACGGATGGCAGCTCAGATTTTGCCACGGGCAAAGGGTCGGTTATCGTACTGCTTTTGTCTTCTTCAGCAGGTGGTGAGAGCACGACTTCCGGCAAGGATAACGCCGTTGCGGAAGCAGGTGCCTCAGGGCTCCATCCGCCAGGTTGTTCGGATTGCTTTTTGCCCTGTGGTTCCAGCAAGGCCATCATGGGGTCAACCAAGGGATAGATGTCCAGCACCAGACGATGCTTGTAGGTACCCGCCGGCTGCAAAGCAAAAAAGGAAGGTTTGGCTTCCTGCTTCAGATCAATGACAACACGAACCACACCGGGCTTGAATACGGCCGAGCGGACATTTTTGATATAGGGATCGCTTGCTTGAACTTTGTCCGCAAGTGTTTTCAAGGCAGCGTTGAGTTCAACATTTTCCAGATCGATTACCACACGATCAGGATTTTTCATCACAGTCATCTTGTGGCCAACAGGTTTGGCAGTTTCAAAAGTAATGCGGGTGTAATCCGAACCCGGCCAGACACGGGCAGATGCAACAGTCATGGGAACGGCCCAAGCGGACTGGCAGACAAAAAGCAATATCAGTGCGGCAAGTGTTCTATGCATAATGTCCCGTGTACACTATTAGACGTCAGACAGGCTTTGCGCCCTTCGCCATCAACAACAAGGCGTATGTCGATATCAGGTTCTGGCAACAATCCGGCTGCTTTTTCCGGCCACTCGACCAGACAGATGCTGTGCTTGTTGAAGTAATCTCGAAAGCCCGCAGCACCCCATTCCTCTGGATCAACAAATCTGTATAAATCAAAGTGATACAAGTTTAACCCAGAAATTACATAAGGTTCAACTAAAGTGTATGTTGGACTTTTGACCTTGCCCTCAAATCCGAGACCGCGTAACACTCCGCGGGAAAGTGTGGTCTTGCCGGCACCCAAGTCACCGCGCAACCAGATAGTAAGGCCGGGCGAAAGCAGCTTGGACAGCTGCACTCCCAGCGAAAGCGTTGCGGCTTCATTATGAAGGGGTAGTGTAAACTCGGTTTTATGCAATCCGTTCCGATCAATCATAAGCAGCTTGCCGCTGAAATCAAGGCCAGGGGCCGCACGTTGGGTTTCCAGTCTATCGGCATTGGTGACACCGACTTGAGTCAGGCAGAGCCTGAGTTTGCGGCGTGGCTGACACGAGGTTTCCATGGCGAGATGGAATTCATGGCTCGTCACGGCATGATGCGTTTTCGACCAGCCGAACTTGTGCCTGGTACTATCCGCGTCATCACGGCACGAATGAACTATCTGACTGTTGACTCATATCCTGCTGAGTCCGCGCTCGCCGAGGGCGATATAGCTTATATCTCGCGCTATGCTCTGGGACGCGATTATCACAAGGTTTTACGCGCCAGATTGCAGCAACTATGCGACCATATCCAAATCACCATCGGGCCATTCGGTTATCGCGCATTTACCGACAGCGCGCCTGTGGCCGAAGTGCATCTGGCAGAAAAAAGCGGTATCGGCTGGCGAGGGAAGCATACACTGACCATTGCCCGTGAAGCCGGATCGTGGTTTTTTCTGGGAGAAATTTATACCGATCTGCCGCTTCCGGTCGATTTACCTGCGGAAAATCACTGCGGGACCTGCTCGTCCTGCCTGACCTCCTGCCCTACCGGAGCCATTATCGCGCCTTATGAGTTAGATGCCAGGCGGTGTATCTCCTACTTGACCATCGAACTCAAGGGCAGCATTCCTGTCGATCTGCGCCCATTGATGGGCAACCGCATCTACGGCTGCGATGATTGCCAGCTATGCTGCCCCTGGAACCGATTTGCGCAACTGTCAGCAGAACTGGATTTCAGAGTGCGACACGGACTGGATCATGCATCACTGATCGAGCTTTTTGGCTGGAGTGAAGCTGAATTTGAAGCCAAAACAGCAGGCAGTGCTATTCGCCGTATCGGTCATGAACGTTGGCTGCGAAATATCGCAGTGGCACTGGGAAACAGCATAAAAACACCTGCCTTGTTAGCAGCACTGCAAGCCCGTGCCGACCATGCTTCGCTGATCGTCCGCGAGCATGTCGCCTGGGCATTAGCTCGACATGATCATCATTCCTGACCGTTCTCAGGGGCTGGATCATCTGACTGCATGTTCTGCAACTTGTGGCTGGACTGCCATTTCATCCAGTCCTCGCGCTTGATGATCGCTACCTGATCCCCCTGGTAATACTGGACAAAATCCGGCTTTAGTCCATCCAGAGGATGTCTGCGATCAAAGAAAACGATCGCTCTCCCTTCAGGGTTTCTTTCGAACCAATCGTCCAAGGTTGCCCTGCGACAGAGTTGCAATGGCCTTTTCAGCCGACCAATGAAATCAAAAGTTCCTGCGTATCGCCCGACGAACACTACAGAAACCCCTTTATCCTCCAGCTTTTTCAACTCCGCGCTGATCGGTCGCATGTCGTAGGCAGTATCAGCCGATCTGACCAGCACGACATAAAACATGACAATGACAAATGCTCCGAATAATGCTGTTTTCCAGGCTCCGCGCTTCAGATCACCGGGAGGCACAATAAAAAGCAGGATTGCAATAGCCGCAATCAGCCAGCCCCCCCAGGCCGGGATATCCCGTATCCATGGTGCCCAGCCATGCGTTACGGAAAACCCGGGAAGAAAAACCAATCCGACTCCCAGGAACAAACCTGTAACCGCAAGCAATAAAAAGTCGGCGCGTTGAACTACACCACCACTGGCCAGTGAAAGTCCGCGAGCAGCAAGCAATGCAAATGCAGGAAATATTGGGAGCAGGTAATGCATCTGTTTCCCGCTAATAAAACTGAACGCGATGAATACCGGAACCATCCATGCCAGGGAGAATCTGACCGCGTCATCACTAAGTTGTCCAGCAAGCTTTACAAAGCCTCGCCAGACAGGAAGCCACAGCATCCAGGGAAACAAAATAATCGGCAAGAGTGGCAAGTACCACCAGAGTGGGCGCCTATGCGCGAAAGAATTGACCATGCGATCCGCTGTTTGCCCCCAGAAGATTGCGTTGCGATATGTCTCACCACCTCGCACTCCTGCCGGAATAGCCCAGATCAGGGCTATGGCAGCACCAAGCAGGATCGCCAGCAACATTCCACCGTACCATCGCTTCCAGGGTAATGGATCTGTTTTCCACCAGGGGGCCAACATTGCCAATGGCAGAATCTGCAACAGGATCGTCGGCCCTTTTGCCAGCAAACCACCTCCGATCGCCACTCCGACCAGCCCCCAGCCTTTCACAGAGTCACCTTGACTTGCAATCAGGATGCCGAGCATACCGACCAGTGTAAAAAACGCGACCAACATGTCAAACATGGTCGCCGTCGTGAACACTGCCCAGAGCGCACTGCTGACCAGGATCATGGGAGCAAGTCCGACCACGTTCGCATCTTGTGGCCACAATCTTCGTGCCATAACTATGGTCAACCATCCGCTGCCCAGCGCGAACAATGAGGGCACCAGCCGGGGCCACCAGTCATTAACACCGAAAACGGCCCAACCGGCGTTCATGAGCCAGAACAGCATAGGAGGCTTGTGGCTGTATGCAACACCGTTAAGCCAAGGAACCAGAAAGTCACCCCGCTGCCACATGTTCCAAGCAACGGTTACGTAACGCGTTTCGTCTATCGGAATGTAGGAGCGGCATAGCAGGGATATCACAACCAGCGCCAACCATACGGCGAACAACGCGGCAACATGCCGATTGAATTGGGTCATTTAACGTCTTCTTGGGTGATATCTGCCAGCACATCATGATGCTCTCGACGGATGAGCATCAGGTTACGGGCGTAAACAAAAGTGCCAGGCAACTGGCCGAGGATGATGACCGGATCGGCGCGATGTACACCATAAGCCAGCACGATCAATCCCCCTGTCAGACTAAAGTACCAGAAACTGACAGGTATCACGCTTTTCTGATGACGTTCGCTGTGTATCCACTGCACGATGAACCGCATCATGAAAAGTGACTGCCCAACCAGCCCGAATCCCAGCCAGGCAAGATCGACAGAACTCATACCTGAAAAATAAGCTTGCCACTTGCTCAGCAAATGTGCCAGAAAATACCCCAGTCCAAGCTCCACCCTGTTATTCCTCCGTTGTCATGGGTTGTTTGGCGCGACGTTGCAACCACATGACGCCAAAAAGATCGACAACACCCACGATGAGGCGATCCAGCGTCCCGTAATTGGATACACCCCTTTCACGCGGACGATGGTTGGCCGGCACCGATACGACACGCCCACCCCGTCGAATGACAAGTGCAGGAAGAAATCGATGCATGTGATCGAAATATGGCAGATCGAGAAATACGGCACGCGAAAATAGCTTGAGACCACAGCCTGTATCGGGGGTGCTGTCGTTCAGCATGCGTGAGCGAACGCCATTTGCAATGATGGATGAAATTCGCTTGATCCAGGTGTCGCGCCGGGCATGGCGGCGATTACCGCCGACCAGTTCGACGCCAGGTTCCAAAGCAGCTATCAGTTTGGGAATATCGGCTGGATCATTCTGTCCATCACCATCCAGTGTGGCAATCCAGTCACCTTTGGCAGCCTTGACGCCGGTACGCACAGCCGTGCTCTGCCCACAGCTTTTTTCATGCCGGATAATCCGGAGTTGCGGGCAGGTCTTGCGGATTTCATTCAAACGATGCGCGGTGGTATCAGTGCTCCCATCATTCACGTAAATGATTTCATAATCCACCACGCCATCCAGTGCCGCACGAATTTCTGCGATCAGCGGCGCAATGTTGTCCTCCTCGTTGCGAACCGGAACCACGACAGAAAGAAGATGGATAATCATATGAGATCGTAAGGATAAACTGTGAATTATACCGGTTAAATTCCAGCAGATTAACTGAAGAAAGGCACTTAGTTCGCATCCTGTGAGGATTGTCTTTTATAATAATTGTCGAAGTTCTTTCATCAGGGCGCGCAAATATCCTTAGTTTAGGTTCAACATACGGCTCGTCATCTTGCACTTGAGCGGCTTGCCATGAACGACCGTCATATGATTGCGGGTTCCCTGCACATTAGTATGAAATACCTACCCGGTTTCGGTAAACCATTAAGACTCAATTGACAAACAATCGCATCGCGATCATAGGTGCCGGCTGGGCCGGAATGAGTGCCGCCGTCGAACTGGCAAACACCGGAATTCCCGTCACAGTGTTTGAGGCCTCAGCCTGTGTGGGAGGTCGAGCGCGCAGAGTTGATCGGCACGGACTTCAACTCGACAATGGTCAGCACCTGCTGCTGGGGGCCTATAAGGAAACCCGGCGCATGATCAAACGGGTCGGATTTAGAGAGGCAGAATGCCTGTTGCGATTGCCTTTGCGCCTGCATTACCCTGGACAACTCGATCTGACAACGCCCCGACTTCCAGCGCCATTGCATTTGCTCGCAGGTTTGTTGACAGCCAAAGGGCTGAGCGGAGCCGAAAGCGTGAGTGCGTTGCGCTTGATGCTGCGGTTGCGAAATCAGAATTTCCGGCTGCTTCAGGACGAATCCGTCGCCTGCTTGTTGGCTGGTCAGCCTGAAAAACTGGTCAAACTGCTGTGGGAACCTCTGTGCCTCGCCGCGTTGAACACGCCGATCCGGCATGCATCGGCACAGGTTTTTCTCAATGTCCTGCGCGACAGCTTTTCTCATTCTCGCTCCGACAGCGATTTGTTGTTGCCGCGAACTGACCTTTCATCCATTCTTCCAGAGGCCGCCATGCGCTTTATTGTCGAACATGGGGGCCAGGTTTGCCTTTCTTCGCGCGTAACATCCGTTAAAGCCTCAGATGAAGAACTCACGGTCAATGGCAAGCCGTTCAGCCATGTCATCTGTGCCGTGGCACCCCATCAGGTGGCCGGATTAATGGCCAGCATCCCGCAAATGACCAGCATCATCGACATGCTTGATCAGTTCAGTTATCAACCTATCGCCACGGTGTACCTGCAGTATCCATCCGGAACAGCCCTGACCTTCCCCATGATCGGAATGTCCGGCGGGTATACCCAATGGGTGTTCGACCGCGGCACGCTGTGCGGTCAGCATGGATTGCTGGCATGCGTCATCAGCGCGGAAGGCCCGCATATGCAACTGGACCGTGAAGTGCTGGCATCCAGGGTCCACGGAGAATTGCAGAATCTGCTTGGAATCCTGTCACCACCTGTATGGCAGCAGGTGATAATTGAAAAACGTGCTACCTTCGCTGCTGTTACCGGGCTGCAACGACCCGACAACACGACGGCTCACGAACGCATTTTTCTGGCGGGCGACTACACTGCGGGCGATTATCCAGCCACGCTGGAAGCCGCCGTAAGGAGCGGAGTACAATGCGCACACACCTTGATCGCCACTCTGCAATGAATTACACCGCGCCGCACCAACATCTCCATGATCGCGTCATTCTCGTCACAGGGGCTGGGCAAGGAATCGGCCGAACTGCAGCAATATCCTTCGCCGACCAGGGTGCAACCGTCCTGCTGATCGGGCGCAAGACCAGCAAACTGGAAGAGGTCTACGACGAGATCACTGCCGCAGGGAGACCGCAACCTGTCATTTTCCCGATGGATCTGGCAAAGGCAGGAGAAGCCGAATTCAAGGCGATGGCCGAAGGGATTCACCAACAGTTAAGGCGGCTGGATGGCATCCTGCACAATGCCGCACGTTTCGATAACCTGAGTCCGCTGGAAATCCAGAATGCCGAGCAAATGAACGGGATGTTCAAGGTCAACGTTCTGGCCCCGTTTCTCATCACCAAATACTGCATGCCTCTGCTTAAGCGCTCACCGGATGCTTCGGTGCTCTTCACCTCTACCACAGCGGCGCATCATCCGGCCGCTTTCTGGGGAGCGCATGCCGTGACAAAAAGCGCAGCCAGCATGATGGCCAGCATCTGGGCGGAAGAATTGACCACATTCCCTAACGTACGGGTCAACACCGTCATCCCAGGGCCGGTACAGTCGCCGCAGCGGCGCAAATCCCACCCCGGTGGTGTAACCGAAAATCTGCCGCAGGCCGAAGCAATCATGCCGCTCTATCTCTATCTCATGGGACACGACAGCGCAGGCGTCAGCGGTCAGGTATTTGAGGCTCAAAAACTGAATGGCTGACATCCAGTCGGCGGGTTAAGAAATCACTCATTGCGTACTGCGGAAATAGCCTGATCGACCCGCTCGACGGCGACAACCTCGATTCCGGCAATTGCTTGTTTGGGCTGGTTGGCCTTGGGTACGATGGCCTTTTTGAAGCCCAGCTTGGCGGCCTCTTTCAGGCGCTCCTGTCCGCGTTGTACTGGACGCACTTCCCCGGCCAGACCAACCTCACCAAAAACAATAAGTTTATCTCTCAACGGTTTGTTTTTTAATGAAGAAACAATCGCCACTAAAACCGCCAGATCGGCTGCAGGCTCGGTGATCTTCACCCCACCTACGGCGTTGATGAACACGTCCTGATCGAAGCACGCCACTCCAGCATGGCGATGCAGCACAGCCAACAGCATAGCAAGACGATTTTGTTCCAGGCCCACACATAGCCTTTTGGGATTGGGCGCATGGGCCTCGTCCACCAGCGCCTGCACCTCGACCAGCAAAGGTCTTGTGCCTTCCTGCGTCACGGTGATGCACGAACCCGCCACCTGTTCGGAATGATGCGACAAAAACAATGCGGACGGGTTGCTGACTTCGCGCAGACCCTTTTCGGTCATCGCAAATACGCCCAGTTCATTGACAGCGCCGAAGCGGTTTTTGAACGCGCGGATCAGACGGAAGCTGGAATTCGGGTCACCCTCGAAATACAGAACGGTATCGACGATATGTTCCAGCACCCGTGGCCCGGCCAACGAGCCTTCCTTGGTCACGTGGCCAACGAGGATCACCGTAATGCCCATTTGCTTGGCGAGACGCGTCAACTGAGCCGAGCATTCGCGCACCTGCGCCACCGAGCCAGGCGCTGATTGAAGCGCATCGGAATACATGGTCTGGATCGAATCGATTACCGCCACATCCGGCTTGTTCGATTGCAGAATGGCGAGGATTTTCTCCAGGCTGATTTCGGCCAACAGCTCCAGCGGACGTGCATCCAGACTCAACCGCCTGGCCCGCATGGCGATCTGCTGGGCCGACTCCTCCCCGCTCACGTACAATGCCCGCTGCTGCCCACCGATGTGACACAACGTCTGCAACAGCAGTGTTGACTTCCCGATGCCCGGATCACCGCCGATCAGCACTACCCCGCCCGGTACCAGCCCGCCGCCCAGCACGCGATCGAATTCAGTAATCCCCGTTGGATGACGTGGTACCTCGGCCGCCTCAACCTCGGACAGCTTCTGCACCCCGCTGGTCTTGGCTAGCGACGCGTAGCGGTTGGCGGGCGCAGTTTCAGCGATGGTCTCCACCATGGTGTTCCATGCCGTACAGTGCGGGCACTGCCCCTGCCACTTTGGACTTTGGCCGCCGCACTCGGTACAGGTATAGATAGTTCTGGCTTTAGCCATGCTCGACGACCGGTACGCGCGGTGCCAGGGCACACAACAGTTCATATCCGACCGTACCAGCGGCAAGTGCGACCTCATCAACCGGTATGTTCGCACCCCACAATTCGACCAAGCTGCCGACTCCGGCCTGGGGAATTCCGGTCAGATCAACGCACAGCATATCCATCGAAACCCGTCCCAGCGTGCGCGTGCGATGCCCCGCTACCATGACCGGCGTACCAGTTGGTGCGTGACGTGGATAACCGTCTGCATAACCGCAGGCCACCACACCGACTGACATCGGCTTGTCCGCTGTGAACATCTGGCCGTAACCCACACTGTCGCCGGCAGAAAGATTCTGTACCGAGATCAGTTCGCTGGACAGCGTCATTGCGGCTTGCAAACCGATTTCAGCCGCACTTTCATCAGCAAAAGGTGTGGCACCGTAAAGCATGATGCCTGGACGTATCCAGTCAGCATGTGTTTCCGGATAACGCAGAATCGCTGCGGAATTGGCCAGCGTTTTGGGTTTGCTGATTTCTTCGGTCAGACTGTTAAAGCGTGCCAGTTGTTCGGCCACGCCCTCGGGGCCGTCTGCTGTGGCAAAGTGGGTCATGAGCGTAATGTCACGCACGGCCTTGCAGACCTTGAGCCGGTCGTAGACCGCCCAGAACCGGGCCAGCGGCAAACCGAGGCGGTTCATACCGGTGTTGAGCTTGATAAAGACATCGATTGGCTTTGGCACAACCGCTTTTTCCAGCATCAGCAACTGTTCCTCGCTATGCACGACAGCGACAAGTTGATGATGCGCTACCAGCGAGATTTCATCTGCAGTAAAAAATCCCTCCAGCAGCAGGATGGTTTGTCCGAACCCGGCATCGCGAAGGGCCACCCCCTCTTCCACACCAAGCACGGCATAACCGTCAGCCTCTGGCACTGCCCGTGCCACGCGTAACATCCCGTGGCCATAGCCGTTGGCCTTGATGACAGCCAAAACTTTTGATTTTTTGGCATGGGATCGGGCCAGCGCCAGATTGTGACGCAAAGCGGCAAGTTGAATGGTGGCCTGAATGGGACGCATCAATAATCTGATGGCATATGCCCGCCCGAGGCATAGTTCTCGAATCGGGTATTCTCGCCCAGAAAGGTCAGGCGGATCGTGCCGATCGGACCATTACGCTGCTTGCCGATGATGACTTCGGCACTACCCTTGAACTGTGTGTCCTTGTTGTACACCTCGTCCCGGTAGAGGAACAGAATGACATCTGCGTCCTGTTCAATGGCACCGGATTCGCGCAAGTCGGACATTACCGGGCGCTTGTCGGTCCGGTCTTCAATCTTTCGGTTGACCTGCGAAAGTGCGATCAATGGCACATTCAGTTCTTTGGCCAAAGACTTGAGCGAACGGGATATTTCAGAAACTTCCGTTGCCCGGTTTTCGGTCTGTCGTACTGAAGTCATCAGTTGCAGATAATCGACCACGATGAGTCCCAGCTGCTTGCCTTCCTGCACTTCCACTTGACGTTTCAGCCGACGGGCACGGGCACGCAACTCCATGGCATTGATGCCGCCGCTCTCGTCAATGTGAATAGGCGCTTCATTAAGTCGGCCCAAGGCATAGGTCAGGCGTTCCCAGTCTTCATCTTCAAGCTGGCCGGTGCGCATTTTGTGCTGATCGATGCGACCTACAGAGCCGATCAAACGCATGGCCAACTGCGTGCTCGGCATTTCCAGGCTGAAAATGGCTACCGCTTTATCGGTATTGAGTGCGACATGCTCGGCGATATTGAGCGCGAAAGCCGTTTTGCCCATTGATGGGCGTCCGGCGATGATGACAAGTTCGCCGCCTTGCATGCCAGAGGTCATGCTGTCGAGATCGGTAAATCCGGTCGGCACACCGGTGACACCGGTCGGATCATCCATGTTGGAGAGCTGATCAAGCCGCTCCACCACCATGGGCAGTACCGACTTGATATCGACAAAACCCTGCGAGCCACGCGCACCATGTTCCTTGATGTCGAATATCTTGGCTTCAGCCTCGTCCAGCAGCATGGCAGCGTCCTTGCCCTGGGGATTGAACGCACTTTCGGTGATATTCGAACCGACTTCCACCAGCTTGCGCATGATGGCCCGTTCACGCACAATTTCAGCGTAACGTTGGATGTTGGCGGCCCCCGGGACGTTTTGCGCCAGGGCGCCCAGATAGGCTATACCGCCGACAGTGGCAAGTTCTCCGCTGTTCTCCAGCGATTCGGCCACAGTGATCATGTCGGCAGGTTTGGCGTGCTCGACCAGTCGGGAGATATGCTGATAGATCAGCTTGTGGTCGTGTCGATAGAAATCATCAATGCCGATCTTGTCGGCGATGCGATCCCAGGCATCATTTTCCAGCAGCAGCCCCCCCAGCACCGACTGCTCGGCTTCCACGGAATGCGGAGGAAGTTTGAGAAATTCCAGGGTATCGTCGGCCATGACCAATTATAGCAGTTCGTCGTCGTCGACTAGCCCAGTTCCAGCCGGTTGGATGAATGCAGGTTGTACTCCCGAAGACGCTCGACAAAATCCAGAAAAGGGATCTTGGGATGCATTGATTCCAATATTCTGGCACGCTCTCGCAAGGTTCTCCATCGCAGGTCACCTGCGTCCCGCTTGAAGCCGAACACCAGAATATTGCCGGGACGGCCGGTTGGCAGAACCAGCACGCGGCCGTTGCAGGCCTGCTCGATACGCTGCAGATAGACATCGAAATTTTTGTCGCTGCCCCACAGGTTGACAATCAGGATGCCATCCCGGGTCAACGCTCCGAAACTGTCATCGTAGAACGCCTGTGAAGTCAGACCCGGCGCCAGACCATTGGCATCAAAGGCATCCAGCATCAGAACATCGGCCGATTCCGGATGTTCGCTCACGTAGGCAATGCCATCCCCCTCGATCACGCGTAGCCGTTCATCATCGGGGGGCAGAAAAAAAGGCCCGCGTGCGGCGGTAATCACGGCCGGATTAAGTTCAACCGCGGTCACTCTGATCTGCGGCAAGTAATAATGAATGAACTTCGGAATCGAGCCACCGCCAAGGCCAACAATCAAAATATCACGCACATTGGCCGAGAACAGCAAAAACATCATCATGCCGCGCGAATAATTGAGTTCAAGATCAAAGGGCGCTGAAATCCGCATCGCACTCTGCACCGTGATGCTGCCAAGATGCAGGGCCCGGACGCCATCCTTCTCGCTAATGTCGACGTCCGGATTGGCCTCCGCGTCGCGTGACAAGAACCGCCCCACCCTGCGTATCCCGCGCCCGAACATCATGCCGGCACCCCAAGTCTGTTGAAAAGAATCAAAACTATGCTAATGCCTCCCATTGAGGAATCATCGCCGCCTGGCCAACTGGCAACCCATGCTCGTCCAAGAGATTCCATACTGTGGCGTGACGGATCATGAATCGGGATCCACTGGCAGAAATGCGGATGCCGGCGTAATCATCGATATAGCCATCGCGCGTCACACGCTCCAGAAGGCGTGCCCTTTCCTCGCGATCCATCGGCCCGGCGGATAATCTGGAAGGCAGTCGCGTAAACTGCTCCCATGTCATTTCAAACAGTTTCAGCGCAGACCGGTTGGCATAATTGAATACCGGATCGGCGCCGATGCCGTGCGACACCAGGGGAAAAGCTGCGTTATCCAGCCAGTCCACGGCCACCTGCCCTTCAATTCCTCGGGGAATAAGCGAACAGCCCAGCCAATGTTCGTAACTGCTGTTCAGAATGGTGACATGTGCAATCAAATCTGTCATTCAGGCATCGTATGCAAGTTCTGGCACCTCATCAAGCATCAACCTGCCGGTTTGTGATAAATTGCGCCACCACCACTCGGGCAACCATCATGTCTGTCGTCAAAGACATCCCCATTACCGAAATTTCAGGAAAATTTGACAGTATCCTGGACGTGCGATCTCCCGCCGAGTTCGCCGATGACCACATTCCTGGTGCGATCAATGTGCCGGTACTGAACAACAAGGAACGCGCCCACATAGGTACCATTCATTCCCAGGTTTCTGTTTTTGAAGCGCAAAGACAAGGCGCGGCATTAATCGCGCGCAATATTGCCCGGCATCTCGAATCAACGTTCAAGGACAAGCCCAGGGGATGGCGCCCATTGGTCTATTGCTGGCGAGGCGGGCAACGTAGCGGCGCCATGGCTGGCATTCTGTCACAGGTAGGATGGAAATGCGGCAAGCTGCAAGGTGGCTACAAGGCATATCGCCGCCATGTCATCGACAGCCTGGTCGGACTTCCTGAAACGCATGACTTCAGAGTCATCTGCGGCGCCACCGGTTCCGGCAAAAGCCGGTTGATACATGCACTGGCGGCCCGCGGCGCACAGGTTCTGGACCTTGAACTGCTTGCCCAGCACCGGGGATCATTGCTGGGCAATTTGCAGGATGAACCCCAGCCCTCGCAGAAAATGTTCGAAACCAGACTCTGGGATGCGTTACGCGATTTTAAGCCCGATCACCCGGTATTCGTCGAAGCAGAAAGTCGCAAAGTCGGCGTTCTTAACATCCCCGATGAAATTCTGAATCGCATGCGCACAGCAGCCTGCATCGCTCTAGAGGCGCCGCTGCAGGCGCGAGTCGATTTGCTGCTCGAAGACTACGCACATTTTGTACGTAACCCGTCGCTGCTTTCAGAGCGGTTGCGACTTCTTACCGAATTGCACGGCCGCAAGGTCATCGATGAATGGTGTGATCTGGCCCGGCAGGGGCAATGGCAAACACTGGTGGAGGCCTTGCTAATCGAGCATTATGATCCGGCCTATCGCCGCTCTACAGCATCCAGTTACTTTCGGCTGGAGAGTGCGCTTGTACTGCCTGTTCAAGGACACGATACCGTCAGTATGGGCCTTGTTGCTGACAGACTATTGGAAAAGGAAAAACAAGGATGACCCCCATCCGGCTTACCCAGTTTTCGCACGGCGGCGGCTGCGGCTGCAAAATCGCACCGGCCGTGCTGGCAGAAATGCTGTCCAAATTGCCGCAGGCCGGGCTGTTTCCGGATCTTCTGGTTGGGCTAGAATCGGGTGATGACGCGGCTGTCTATCGACTGAACGATCGTCAGGCGATCATCGCCACGACCGATTTTTTCATGCCGATTGTGGACGATGCTTTCGATTTCGGCCGCATTGCTGCCACCAATGCTCTCTCGGATGTTTACGCCATGGGCGGCCAACCCATCCTGGCCCTGGCTGTCGTCGGCATGCCCATCGACAAACTGCCACTGGAAACCATCCAGCAGATCATGGCAGGGGGCGCCGCAGTATGCCAGGAGGCGGGCATCCCGATTGCCGGCGGACACTCCATCGATTCTCCGGAGCCGATCTACGGCCTGGTTGCGTTGGGACTGATTCATCCGGATCAGGTCAGACGCAATGACCAGGCTCAGGCCGGCGATGTGCTGGTGCTAGGAAAACCGCTGGGCGTCGGCGTATTGAGTGCCGCGCTGAAGAAAGGCGAACTGGATGAATCCGGCTACCGGCAAATGCTGGAGGTCACCACACGCCTCAATCGCGCTGGCACGGAATTAGCGCTGATCGACGGCGTACACGCCATGACCGATGTCACTGGCTTCGCCCTGCTCGGCCATCTGCTGGAAATCTGCCGTGGCTCCGGACTGGGAGCCGATCTTGAATTCAGCCGCATCCCCATCATCCCGTCAGCGTTGCGTCTGTCGCAGGCCGGAGTTGCCACCGGGGCAGCAAGCCGCAACTGGACCAGTTACCAGAGTCAGGTCCATCTCGCGGACAATATTGAAGAATGGCAGCGCAAGCTGCTATGCGACCCTCAGACCAGTGGCGGCCTGCTGGTCAGTTGCAGCCGGGCTTGCGTGGATCAGGTAATGGCCGTTTTTTCTGCCGACGGGACTGAAGCAGCGATCATCGGCGAAATGGTGACGGGCAAGCCGCAGATCCGCGTCAACGCGTAGGCTCTTCCTCGGCAGGTGATTCCAGCCTGGCCACAAAGCGGCAATGCAGTTCCATCAGCAAGGTATCCACGCGCTCGATACCGAGTCGCACCCGCTCGCCAGCTGGCATTTCCGGCAAACTGGGTACTTTGGTGATAAAGAACATGCCATCCAGACGCACCAGGTTCTCGCGCCAGACGGTAGCATCAATTTCCTGCAGGTTTTCCTGAATCAGATATTGCAGACACCAGTAACGCTCCATGCGGGTCTGGAATTCATTGTAAGCATTGTAAGTCACATCAAAATTGCGCATGGTATCTGTCAGCGCCTCGCTGCCTTTAGGGTAAGGCGGCTCCGCGCCCTGCAGTATCGAAATCACCTGACGCTGATTGATCAGATCAACCGCCCTCCGCAGCGGTGAGGTACACCAGGCATATTGGGCCACTCCAAGTCCCTGATGCGGTTCTGCATTGGTGGTCATGTACACTTTGCCACCGCTTTGTGCGCGATAAATACCGGGCAGGCCATTTTCTGCAAGCAGGCCTCCCCAGTGTGCGTTGGCGTAAATCATCAGTTCCGCCACTAGTTTATCCATGGGTGACCCGCGCTTACGCTCGACAATTCGCACCCTGCCCTCTTCAACGTAAAAATTGTAATCGACCTGGGGCGCACGGTTGGGGTCACTCTTACCGCGCGCCTTTTCCATGGCTTCGGCCAATTGATGCAGTGCCAGCAAGCGTTCCCAGTGGCTGTGGCCGCTATTTACGGCAAGCGTGGCCTCGTTGAAATGCGGCTCGAGCGTGTCATGACGCAGATTCTCGGCAATGTTCACGAGTTCAACCCGGCTTTCGCTGGAAACGATGCTGAAATCCGGCGTGACTTCCAGATAAAGCGACAGCGCCGGTCGCCAGTGACCTTCGAGCAAACTGTAAGGAGCAATGGCGTCCTCCGGCAGCATGGTAATTTTGTTGCCGGGCATATAGACCGTAGACAATCGTTTCATTGCCACCGCATCAAGCGTCGATCCCGGCAGTACACCCAGTGATGGCGCCGCAATATGAATGCCGATGCTGGCATTGCCATTGGGCAGGTCATGCACAGAGAATGCGTCATCGATCTCGGTCGTCGAACTGTCGTCAATGCTGAAAGCCTCGACTTCCGCTCTCGGCAAATCATCTGGCACCGAGACCGCGGGATGCGTTGAAAAGTCTGTCCCGTCCGGGAAATATTCGCGCAGAAATGCGCCCAGATGGTAATCGTGCACCGACGGAATGCCTCCGCAAGCCTCCAACAGCTTCAGATGGCTGGAGTTGGTCGCAATTGCCGCTTCGTCCAGAGCCTTCCACTCCAGCGTGTTTTTGTCCGGTTCGTAAAGTAACCCGTCGAGTTTGTCCAGAAACTCGGCTGGCAGTTGATGTGCTCTAAGTTGTTCGACATACTCGGCCACTTTTGCGGCCTGCTGACGTTTTCGTTCCTGCGCAGCTAGCGCAGCCTTGAGATTGGCGGCCGGTGCCGCCTTATAACGGCCTTTGCCCTTACGATAGAAATACATGGGAGCCGCATGCAGGCTGATTGCCGTAGCAGCCGCCTGTACCGGCGTCGGTTTGCTGCCGAAGTATTCGGCAGCGATTTCCTCGAAACCGAACTCAGCCTCTCCGCAACACTCCCAGAGAAAATCCGCTGCCAGCGACTCGGCCTCCTGTTGTGCCTGCTCCATGAACCCGGCCAGCGTTCCTTCGAACTTGAGGAGCACATTGGCCGATTTGATCTTGCTGCGCTTTCCGGTCACGGACTCCACCTGAAGCGAACCAGGATTTTCGGCCATGACAGAGGCTACCCTGAAACTTCCTTCTTCTTCGTAAAAAACGTTCAACGGCTTCATCCCGAGGCAAACAAAAGGGGGTGCATTGTACCGTGCCGAAGTCTGATTGCGGCTGATGCTGATACACTGTCGTCAGAATCCGGAAAAAATCCATGAATACCGCCGACCTGCTCAACCCGAAAATCCCCGACCCGGAAGCCTTTCAGGAGTTTGCCAACGCGCTTGCGGATCAGGTTCCCAACATCGAACACGATGTCGCGCAACTGAAAATCGACTCCGCAAACAGGCCGCTGATTTCCAACCTGTTTCGCGCGTTGCATACGATCAAGGGCGATGCCGCCATGTGCCGGGTCGAGATGGGCGTGCTCATCGTGCATCCGGTCGAAACGGTACTGGCAAGGCTGAGAAATGGCGATATCGTTTTCTCTGACATGCTGGCTGAAGCGATTCTTCTCGCTGTGGATCGACTCGAGCAAGCCACCCAGGCCCTCCAGCAACATCGCCCTGTGGATCAACTGAAACTGGTGGAACTGGTCGAGGGTTTAACGCAGATCTCGAACGCACCCCCCTATCAACTCGACGCCAAATCAGAAGCTGTCATCCTTGCGGTAACTGGGTTCCGTCCGGTCAAGACCAGTGGGCATATTGTTGCCCGTATCGCTTCTGTACCTCATTCCGAAACCACGGCTAACGATCTGCATTTTTTTCAGTCACTGGCCTGGAGCCATGAAATGCGTTCTCCCCTGCTCAAGGGCCGGAGCGAGCGTCTGTTGCGTCTGGCAGTGGAAACCAACGTCATGGCAGGTAACATTGTAGATGCGCCCCAGCTTGAGGCTGCCATCTACATGCATGATATCGGCATGCTGTTTCTGCCGGAATCTCTATGGCTAGGTACCGCCCTGTTAAAACCCGTGGACAGATGGATGCTGCACGAACATCCAGCCCAAGGTGCCGGACTGCTGGAACGTATGGCCGGCTGGCAAGTCGCTGCTGAAATCACCCGGCAGCACCACGAAAGACAGGACGGTAGCGGTTATCCACGCGGCCTCAAGGGAGACGATATCGTTCCGGGGGCAAAAATTCTGGCCATCGTCGACACGTTCGAAGCCGTCACGCTCAAGAACAGTGCACAGGGAGAACGCCGCTCACTGCTAAGGGCCATAACCGAGATCAACGCCTGCGACAACCTTTACGATCCATTCTGGATCACCCACTTCAATACCGTCATTCGAAACTTGATTGAAAACTGATTCGGACGCACCGAAGCCCAGAAATCGCCGAGAATCCAATTGTAAATTCAGTGCATTTCGGCCCAGATTTTATCCAGCCGCTTGACCGAGACCGGAAACGGTGTTTTGAGTTCCTGTGCAAACAGAGACACGCGCAGTTCTTCGATCAACCAGCGGAAATCCTGCAGTTCGGGCTTGATCTGATCACCGGATTTACGGATGGCAATCAGACGGGTTTCCCAACGTTGCCATAGTTCGGCAACAGCTTGAGCGTGGCGGCTGTCACGTTCGGCGGCGCTGGGATATTTTTCCAGGCGCAACTTCATGGCCTTGAGATAACGCGGCAAATACTGCAGACGTTCCCAGGGCGTCTGACTGAAGAAATACTTGGGGAGCAGCCGGGCGATCTGCTCTTCAATTTCCTTTTTCAGCCGGGCCATCGGCGGCGGCAGGCTGTTGAGCTTTTGTGTGAGCGGCTGGATTTCGGCGGCAATGGCCTGCACCAAGCGCCCCGAACCCTCCACCACGGCGGGCAGCCGCGTCCTTGCGCGAGTTTTGAGTTGCATGAATTCCTGATTGCTACGAGGCAGATCATCTTCGCCGATGAATGCGCGATCAGCAATCGCGGTCAGCATATCCTCCTTGAGTTCGTCCGGGTTCATAATGTGACGCAATAACAGCGCGTACTGATTGAATCCGGGCAACCCTTTTTCCAGTTGCTTCATCTGCTCTTTCAGTTCGAAACGCATCAGGCGCCTCACGCCTTTTCGGTGGGATTCAAGTGCAGCAGCCTCGGTATCGAACAGTTTGACTGCGACACTGTCAACATTGTCCTCAAGCGCCGGATAGCCGGTCATCTGGCGACCGTTGCGGACAAAATCCAGCTGCTTCGGCAAATCGCCAAAATCCCATTGTTTAAGCCCGGATTTCTCGATATCGGGCGATGCGCTACGGAAAGTAAGCTGTGCAGCCTGGCCTAGTTGGTTTTTGAGTTGGGTCCATTCGCGCCCCATCCCAAGTTCACGCCCGGCATCATCCACCACACGGAAATTCATCAAAAGATGCGCCGGGAGTTCCTCCGTCCAGTCAGCCGGCGCCAGTTTCAGGCCAGTACGTTGCTGGATGTAGGCAGCGAGGATGTCGTTGATCCTGCCCTCGCCTATTCTGGCTTGCTCCAGAAAGCCCGTCACGAAGTCAGGCACCGGCACGCACACTCGGCGGAAAGTTTTGGGCAGTGACTTGACCAGATGTGTAATTTTCTCGCGGATCATGCCAGGCACCAGCCATTCGGTGGCCGTCGGATCAAGCTGATTGAGCAATGCCAGTGGGATGGTCGCCGTCACCCCGTCCAACGGATGGCCCGGCTCAAAGCGATATCTGAGTGCGACTTGCGTGCCATCCAGATCGAAAGTCTCCGGAAACTGAGCCTCGGTTATGCTGCTCGCTGCATGGCGCATGAGGTCTTCGCGTGTCAGGTAAAGCAGTTTCGGATGGGTCTTCTCGGTATCCTGACGCCATTTCTCGAAGGTGATCCCATTGTGGATGCCGGCCGGTATACGGGCGTCGTAGAACACAAACAGCGTATGTTCATCCACCAGCACATCCTGCCGCCTCGCCTTGTGTTCCAGTTCTTCGACTTCTGCAATCAGTTTTCTGTTGGCGGCGAAAAACGGTGCCCTGGTATCGAACTCCATATTGGCCAATGCTTCGCGGATAAAAATCTCGCGCGACTCCTTCGGGTCTATCGGACCGTAATGCACACGTCGCTTGGGCACAATGGTCAGCCCATAAAGACTGACACGCTCCCAGGCCACCACCTGTGCCGGCTTGCGATCCCAGCGAGGGTCGCTGTAGTGGCTCTGGGATAGCCCGCGTGCCAGCGGTTCGATCCAGTCAGGATCTATCTTGGCCACACAGCGGGCATACAGCTTCGCGGTTTCCATCAATTCCGCCGCCATCACCCATTTCGGGCGTTGCTTTTTCAATGCCGAACCCGGGGCGATATGAAAACGGATGCCACGTGCACCAAGATAGCTATCCGCCTCGCCATCCTTGAAACCGACATTGCCCAACAGACCGGCCAGTAGCGCGCGGTGGATCTGATCGTAGCTTGCCTCGTCGGAATTCTGGTGAAAATCCATCTCGCCGACGATACCCGCCAGTTGACCATGCAATTCGCGCCATTCCTTGAGGCGCAGAAAAGACAGGAAATTCAGGTGGCACTTGTTCAATAAGTCCCGGTTGGATTTCTTGTGTTTCAGGGCATCGTCATAAAAATCCCACAATTTGAGGAAACCCAAAAAATCCGAACGCTCATCGGCAAACTTGGCATGCGCCTGGTCCGCCGCCTCGCGTTTGTCCATTGGTCGTTCACGCGGATCCTGGATGGCCAGCGCCGCACCGATGACAAGAATCTCTTTAAGGCAGTTCTCGCGTTTTGCGGCAAGAATCATGCGACCGACGCGCGGATCGAGCGGTAATCTGGCCAGTTGTGTGCCAATCTCGGTGATCCGGCGCTGATCGTCCACTGCACCGAGTTCCTGCAGCAGCTGATATCCGTCGGCGATCAGGCGCGAATGTGGCGCTTCGATGAAAGGAAAATTCTCCACATCGCCCAGTTTGAGTGAGGCCATGCGCAGGATAACCGAAGCCAGCGAACTGCGCAGAATTTCCGGGTCGGTAAACTCCGGACGCTCGTTGAAATCTTCCTCCGCATATAAACGCACGCAAATGCCATTGGAAACGCGTCCGCAACGACCGGCCCGCTGCCTGGCCGCTGCCTGGGAAATCCTTTCAATTTGCAACTGTTCCACCTTGGCACGGGAGCTGTAGCGATTGACCCGTGCCAGGCCGGTATCAATGACATACTTGATGCCAGGCACGGTCAGCGAAGTTTCGGCTACGTTGGTCGCCAGTACGATGCGACGCCCGCCAGACGAACGGAATACTTTCTGCTGATCTTCAATGGACAGCCGCGCAAACAAGGGCAAAATTTCGGCACCTTTGGGATGATGTTTGCGCAAATGTTCTGCCGTATCGCGGATCTCACGTTCACCCGGCAGAAACACGAGGATATCGCCGCCACCCAGTCTGGACAAATCGTCCACTGCGTCCAGTATGGCGGCCTCCATGGTCTCCTCCTGCTCGTCTTCCTCGGTTTCCTGCAAAGGCCGGTAGCGGACTTCAACCGGATACATGCGTCCGGAAACCTCGATCACCGGGGCATTGCCAAAATGGCTGGAGAAACGCCCGGCATCGATCGTAGCTGAAGTCACGATGATTTTGAGTTCAGGGCGCTTTGGCAGAAGCTGCTTCAGGTATCCCAGCAAAAAGTCGATGTTGAGGCTGCGCTCATGTGCCTCGTCAATAATGAGCGTGTCGTAGGCATTGAGAAACCGGTCACTCTGGGTTTCGGCCAGCAGGATGCCGTCCGTCATTAATTTGATATAACTGGTGTCCTGAATCCTGTCGTTGAATCTGACCTTGTAGCCCACTGCTTCGCCCAGAGGTGTTTTCAATTCCTGTGCAATTCTTGATGCCACCGAACGTGCAGCAATGCGCCTGGGCTGGGTATGTCCGATCAGCCCGCCGACTCCACGCCCGAGTTCCAGGCAGATTTTCGGCAATTGCGTGGTCTTGCCGGAGCCGGTTTCGCCGCAGACGATCACCACCTGATTGGCGGCAATTGCAGCGGCAATTTCGTCCTTGCGCTGATTGACGGGCAGGTCGGAGGTAAATTCGGGTTGCGGAAGATGCTGTATCCTTGCCGCCATTCTGGCCTGGGAATTCTGGATCTGCTGCGCAAGATCAGCTAACCCCCGGTCAACAGGCTTGCCCTGTTCATTCCAGATTTTCGTCTGCTGAAGGCGACGGCGTAAGGAAAAACGGTCTGCCAGCATGCACTGCTGGAGCTGGCTTTCAAGCTTGGAAATAAGCTGGCGGGGCGTCATGTCAGGCTTAGGATTTTAGCATGACCAGTCGGCGCCTAACGGCTGGATGACCTGCCGCATGGCCACATGCATTGGTTCAAGTGTGGCCGGTCAGGGATCGGCCGATATTTTCAGCATGTTCAATGCGACAGCTTCTGCGATCTTGATGCCATCCACTGCCGCAGAAAGAATTCCTCCGGCATAACCCGCACCCTCACCGGCAGGATAAAGGCCTACGACGTTGAGACTTTGCAGCGTTTTTTCATCTCTGGTGATACGTACGGGTGAAGAAGTTCGCGTTTCGACCCCGGTCAAAATGGCATCGGGACGGGCAAAACCGTGAATCTGCTTGTCAAATTCCGGCAAGGCCTCCCGGATGGCTTCAATAGCAAAATCCGGCAGACTGCTGGAAAGATCCGTCAGATGTACGCCCGGAGTGTAGGAAGGGATCACCTCTCCAAATGCCGTAGAAGCACGACCGGCCAGAAAGTCTCCTACCAGCTGCCCGGGGGCGTCATAGGTGCCACCGCCCAGTTCAAAGGCCCGGGACTCCCAGCGACGTTGAAACTCGATTCCAGCCAATGGATGTCCGGGGAAATCCTGCTCAGGGGTAATCCCCACCACGATCCCACTGTTGGCATTGCGTTCGTTTCGCGAGTACTGGCTCATGCCGTTAGTCACCACACGGCCCGGCTCTGAGGTTGCCGCAACCACTGTACCGCCCGGGCACATGCAGAAACTGTAAACGGAACGTCCATTGCCGCAATGATGCACCAGTTTGTAGTCTGCGGCTCCCAGCTGGGGGATTCCGGCATTATTACCGTAACGGCATCTGTCAATCATCGACTGCGGATGCTCGATGCGAAAGCCGATGGAAAACGGCTTGGCCTCGATATGAACACCACGTTCGTACAGCATCTGGAAAGTATCTCGGGCACTGTGGCCGATGGCCAGAATGACATGGCGGCTGGTGACAAAACTCCCATTTGCAAGCCTGACGCCCTGCATTTCCCCATTTTCGATCAGGAGGTCTTCTACTTTGCTCCCAAAACGGAATTCCCCCCCCAGGGATTCGATCGTGGCCCGGATTTGTTCAACCATGCCAACCAACCTGAAAGTGCCGATATGTGGGCGACCCACATACAGAATCTCCGGTGGCGCCCCGGCCTTGACAAATTCCTGTATCACTTTACGCCCCAAGTGGCGCGGATCCTTGATCTGGCTGTAAAGCTTGCCGTCTGAAAATGTCCCGGCCCCACCCTCTCCGAATTGCACGTTGGATTCCGGATTCAGCTTGCGACCACGCCAGAGATTCCAGGTATCCTTGGTCCGCTCTCGCACCGGCTTGCCACGCTCCAGAATGATGGGGCGAAAACCCATCTGAGCAAGAAGCAGCCCAGCCAGAATACCGCAGGGTCCTGTGCCGACGATGACCGGTCGTTCCCGCAGACCATCCGGGGCACGGGCCACAAAGTGATATTCGAGATCGGGAGATGGTGATATCTGTCGCACACGTTTGAGCCGCTTGAGCAACCCAGACTCGTTTTTGAGTTCAACATCGACCGTGTAGATGTAAAGAATGGCATTTTTTTTCCGCGCATCAACACTGCGGCGAAAAATGGAATAGCCGATCAGCGCATCGGCCCCGACGCCAAGATGCTTGACAATCTCTGCGCGAAGAGCCTCCGCCCCATGATCAATCGGCAGTTTGATATCGGTAATTCGGAGCATGAATCAGGTGGTTGCAAACTCCACTGCATGCTGCAAATAGAAGAGCGAGATCTTTTCGGAAGCGATTCGGTCGAGCAATTGTTTTGCCTGCATGGGCATTGTAATGAACTCGACGGCGATTGGCAGGTCATCCGCCAGTTCAAAAAAGTGCTCCTGATGCATTTGCCCATGGCGTCCGAAGCCGGCTATGCAGCGCGAAGCCGTCCCGCCTCCTATGTGGTTCCGGTGCGCCTCTTCCAACAGCCACTCGTATAACAGTTTCCCGCCATGCTTGGCTGTCTGAGGGACGAATAGCTTGAGATATACGCCGGTCATGGTCAGCCCTTGAGAAGGTTGATGGTGAAAATGCCCAGAATGGTCATGGCCAGAGAGCCCGCAACATGTGAAGAAACATGTGCCATGGCCCATCCGTACTGTTGCCTCGAAAGCAGGGTCACCGCTTCGGCAGAAAACGTGGAAAACGTCGTCAACCCGCCCAGAAACCCTGTTGTAATCAACAGGCGCATCTCTGCAGGAAGGTTAGCATAGTGCGTAAAAATACCCATGGCGATCCCCATCAGGTACCCACCGACGAGATTTGCCACCAGGGTACCCAAGGGAAGCGTCGGAAACACGGGGTTCAGCAGGATTCCCAGCCCCCAGCGCAGCCATGCACCAGTAGCCGCGCCAATGCCAACGGCAACATATCCGCTAGGCCCCATTGTTTACGGTATCACTCGTTACGCCAATCCTGATCGTGGCAATCAAAGATGTGCTCAGTATCGGGTCCCCAGGTGCCGGCAGGATATTCCTGTATGGGATTAAGGCCCTTGCCCCAGGCATTCATGATAGGCTCAACGACGCGCCATGCCCATTCCACTTCGTCGAAGCGGATAAACAGCGTCTTATCGCCACGGATAACGTCCAGCAGAAGCGCCTGGTAAGCCTCCAGCGGTTTTTCATCACCCTTACGGTAGGACGCGTTGAGCGACACCATGCGCGTATTCATTCCCATCCCAGGTGCACGTACATGCATTTCCATGTGCATGTGTTCGGTTGGCTGCAAGGACAGGTAAATCCAGTTCGGCTCGACGTTACCTGCCTCTTCGTCATGGAACAGGTGCTGCGGCGGGTGGCGGAAGCGGATGGCAATGGTCGATTGTGTCTTGGCCAGACGTTTGCCGGTACGCAGGAAGAAAGGCACACCACGCCAGCGCCAGTTGTCAATGTAGAACTTGGCAGCGACGAAGGTATCGGTCGTGGATTCAGGATTAACGCCACTTTCGTTCATATAGCCATGCACCGGCTGATCCTTGACCGTGCCAGCGGTATAGCGGGCGCGTACCACATGCTGATCGATTTTCTCATCCGAAACCAGGCGCATGGATTTCAGCACCTTGACCTTCTCGTCCCGGACTGCATCGGCGTCCATGGAAGCCGGCGGCTCCATGGCAACCACGGTCAGCAACTGCATCAGGTGGTTCTGCAGCATGTCGCGCATGGCGCCAGATTTGTCGTAGTAATCGGCACGGGTGCCAATGCCCAGATCTTCCGCCACGGTGATCTGCACGTGGTTGATGAAGTTGCGATTCCACAACGGCTCAATCAGGGTGTTGGCAAATCGGTAGACCAGCAGGTTCTGCACCGTCTCTTTGCCCAGATAGTGGTCAATACGGTAAATCTGCTCTTCATCAAAGTGGCGGTGCAGCGAGCGGTTGAGCAACTGTGCGGACTCAAGGTCAGTGCCAAAAGGCTTTTCCACCACGATACGATGCAAACCTCGTGGTTCGGAGAACCCATATTCGTCGAGGTAATTGATGACGGTGTTGAAATCTGCCGGAATGATCGACAGATAGAACACAATGTTGCTACCGGTGCGCTCTTCCGGAATTTCCAGTTGGTGCTTCAGCCGCTGATAAAATTCGGGGCTGCGCAGATCGCCGGCCATATAGACAAAGCGCTTGGCGAAACGGTCGGCGACTTCCTTGTCAACCTTTTCGCCAAACTTGTCTTGCAGCACTTTGTCGATGTGAGCGCGCCAGGATTCCTGCGTATGTGGCTGTCGCCCCAGCGCAAGTATGCTCATGTCCCCGGGAATACGCCCTGCAGCTTCAAGATTGTAGAGGCAAGGCAGCAACTTGATGGTAGCCAGGTTGCCCGTAGCACCAAAAATGACAAAATGGCATGGGCCGGGAATCTGTTCCTTAATGCTCATAATTTCGGGTCTCCAGCTTTAAGTTTAAATTCGTCTTGCACCGTCAAGTTGGCAGCGGGTATGATCAAGACGGGAATGGTCATTGTTAATGAGCTGAATTATACATAACGAAACCAGTGCAAAACACCCGAGCTTGGAGAAGCACCTTGTATTTTCGGACTTGTCACCTTAATTTCTGACCAAATCAGTATTCTGGAACCTGATCCGCGCTCATAAAGTTTACTTTTGAACAACAAGCGGAGTTTTCATGCGAATCCTCATAGCCACATCCGAAGCGTACCCTCTGGTGAAAACAGGGGGATTAGCCGATGTTTCTGGCTCACTTCCGGCAGCACTGCTCCGCCAACGGGCAGATGCCCGCATCCTGATCCCGGGTTACTCGGCAGTGCTGGCCAAAGTTAAGAATCTGGCCACAGTTGCCCAGTTGGAAATGATTCCTCAGGTTGGTTCGGTCACTCTCCTGCTTGGAGAAATGCCAGATACCGGGGTCCCGGTCTATGTCGTCGCCCACGCCCCACTCTATCAACGCGATGGCGGGCCATATCAGGATCATTTCGGCCGCGAATGGATAGACAATCCACTACGGTTCGGCGTTTTATCCCACGTTGCTGCCATCATGAGCTCCGGTTTCAGTCCGCTTGAATGGAAACCGGATATCGTCCACTGCAACGATTGGCAGACTGGTCTTACGCCCGCCATACTGCAATTTTTTGACACATCACGTGCCAAAACTGTGCTGGGAATCCACAACCTGGCATATCAGGGTACTTTTGGCTCTGAATGGGTGAAAAAACTCAACTTGCCGGCTTCCAGCTATCAGATTAAAGGGCTGGAATATTATGGCCAGATGTCTTTTCTCAAGGCCGGGGTCTATTACTCGGATAGCATGATTACGGTCAGCCCGACCTATGCGCAGGAAATCCAGACGCTTGAGTATGGATGCGGCATGCAAGGATTGCTTGCAGATCGGCATGCCAGCATTCATGGCATCCTCAACGGAATAGATACGGATGAGTGGAACCCTGCCACTGACCACCATCTTGCGACCAACTACGATATTGAAAGGCTTGAGCAGAAGGCCACAGTCAAGCAGGAATTGCAGAAGCGACTGGGACTGGATATTGATGCACAGGCCCCGTTACTGGCCGTCGTCAGTCGGCTGGCAAGTCAAAAGGGGCTTGATCTGGTGATGGCTTGTGCCAGTGATCTTGTGCATGAAGGCGCACAACTCGCCATCCTGGGGAGTGGCGATGCTGCGCTGGAACACGGATTTACCCAATTGAGCCAGTCGTTCCCTGGCAAAGTGAGCATTACTATTGGCTATAATGAATCGCTCTCGCATCAGATCATGGCCGGAGGCGATATTTTTCTCATGCCTTCACGCTTCGAACCCTGCGGACTCAACCAGATGTATGGCCTGGCCTACGGTACTCCGCCCGTGGTACGCCGCACTGGCGGGCTCGCCGACTCCGTGCACAACACTGATGCGGCTTCGCTCAAGTCCGGTGCAGCAACCGGTTTCGTGTTTGAGCATGCTACAGTCGATGAATTCGGAGCTTGTGTGCGCCGCGCAATTACCCTATTCCAGAACAAAAAATCTTGGAAAAACCTACAAACCAATGGGATGAGTAGAGATTTGAGCTGGACACGTAGTGCAAAAGAGTACCTGTCGATTTACCAGTCGCTACTGTAGGCAGAGGTGGCACCCAAATATCTGGCACCAATATTGCTTAGGGAATGATGAGCCTAGTTCAGGCTAACATCTCCTCCCTTCGGGCGCTATACGCGCCCATTTTTTTGCCCCAAAACAAAAACGGCCATCGTGATGATGGCCGCATTGTATACATGAGAATAATCAGATTTTTTCCTGATTGCGCTCCGCAGAAGACCAGTCCAAATGGAAAAACTGCCCTCTGGGCTGATCGATACGCTCGTAAGTATGGGCACCAAAGAAATCGCGCTGAGCCTGTAGCAGATTTGCGGGCAGAACCGCGCTGCGATACCCGTCGAAATAAGCAAGTGACGAACCGAACGCGGGAACCGGAATACCATTTCGTACAGCCAGAGCGACCACTTCACGCCAATTCTGCTGGCCATCATGCAGTGCCTTGGTGAAATAACTGTCCAGCATCAGGTTCTTCAGCCCTGGTGCATGCGCGTATGCATCGGTAATCTTCTGCAAAAAGCGGGCGCGGATGATGCAGCCACCACGCCAGATCTGCGCAATCGTTCCGAAGTCGAGCTTCCAGCCATATTCTCCCTGGGCTTCTGCCATCAGTTGAAACCCTTGTGCATAAGCGCAAATCTTGGAACAGTAAAGTGCGTCACGAATTGCAGTGATGATTTTTGCACGGTCGGATTCCAGTTTGACCGGAGGGCCCTGCAGAATCTTGCTGGCTTCGACGCGCTCATCCTTCAGCGCTGACAGCGCGCGCGCATAAACAGCTTCGGCAATCGCACTGGCCGGCGAGCCGAGTTCCAGCGCATTGGCTGCCGTCCACATGCCTGTACCCTTCTGACCAGCGGAATCCATGACCTTGTCCACTATAAAGCCTTCGCCGGTCGGGTCTTTTTGCTGAAGAATATCGGCCGTAATTTCCACTAGAAAACTTGACAGGTCGCCCTCGTTCCACTCGCGGAAAGTCGCACCAATTTCGTCAGCACGCATGCCCAGCAGATTTTTCATCAGCCAGTAGGCTTCGCAAATCAACTGCATGTCAATGTATTCGATGCCGTTGTGCACCATTTTGACGTAGTGACCGGCACCGTCCGTCCCAATATAGGCAGTACATGGAACACCGCCCTGTACGGGCTTGCCTGGTGCGGCCCCCACTAAAGGCTGGCCAGTCACAGGATCAACCTTGGATGCAATATCACGCCAGATCGGTTCAAGCGAAGCCCAGGATTCGGGGCTACCGCTAGGCATCAAGGAAGGGCCGAATCGGGCACCTGTCTCACCGCCGGAAACGCCGGAGCCGATAAATTCAAAACCCATGCTACGCAGGTGCTTTTCGCGACGGATGGTATCCGTCCACAGTGCATTCCCGCCGTCAATGATGATGTCGCCCGGTTCCATATGAGGCAACAAGGTCTCAATGGTTGCGTCCGTTGCGGAACCCGCCTTGACCAGAAGCACAATTTTGCGGGGTCGTTTGATGCTGCGAACAAACTCGAGAGTGGACTCGATCCCGATGACTCTTGCACCGGCCGGCTCATTGGCCTTGCAATGCGCAACAAACTCACGCATTTTTTCCGGGTTGCGGTTGAATACCGAGATGGTATAGCCATGGTCAGCAATATTCAGAGCCAGATTCTGGCCCATCACGGCCAGCCCAACCAGCCCAATGTCAGCAGTCGATGTATACATGTATGTCCCTTATATTAATAAAGCGCAATTTCATTCGGTTCTGATGAAATGTTCCCGATAATACTTCAATTCCTCAATGGATTCATAGATATCTGCCAATGCAGTATGCTGGTTGCCTTTCTTGAAACCGTCATAAATCGCAGGTTTCCAGCGACGGGCCAGTTCCTTGATGGTGCTGACATCCAGATTCCGGTAGTGAAAATAGGCTTCCAGCTTTGGCATATGTTTTGCCATGAAACGCCTGTCCTGGCAGATGGAATTGCCACACATGGGAGATTTGCCACTGGGGATATGCTGCTTCAAAAACTCGATCATCTGCGATTCGGCGTCGGCCTCGCTCAAAGTCGATGCCTTGACCTTGTCAATCAGACCGGACTTGCCATGTGTACCCTTGTTCCAGGCGTCCATACCATCCAGTACCGCGTCCGATTGATGTACCACCAACACAGGCGATTCGGCGATGACATTGAGATTGGGATCGGTAATGACTATTGCCAGTTCCAGAACCATATCGGTCTCAGGGACCAACCCACTCATCTCCATGTCAATCCATATCAGGTTATCGTTGTCCTGTGCCATAATGAACTTTCCCTAAACCAATATTTCAAACCAGCACAATTTTAACCCACGATTTTTAATTATGTCCGCTTTTACCTCCTTATTTCTTGGCTTCTTCCTCGTCACCTTGCTGATGCAGCAATGGCTGGGTCGCCGCCAGATTGCTCATGTGCTCGCACACCGCGGCAGAGTTCCTTCCGCTTTTGCCGGCAACATCACGCTGGAAGCGCACCAGAAAGCCGCTGACTACAGCATTGCCAAGTCGCGCCTTGGCCTGGCTGAAAGTGCGGTTCATGGAGTGCTTCTTCTCATGCTCACACTGGGTGGCATTTTGCAGTGGCTGGATAGCACGGTCCCGGGGACATCTTTGCTTCACGGTGCGGGAGTGATTATTGCTGCTTTTGCCATCAGCAGCCTGATCGACATTCCACTCGACTATTACAAGGCATTTACCATCGACGAACGGTTTGGTTTTAACAAAATGACTCCTGCCATGTTCTTTCAGGACATACTTAAGCACGCACTGGTTGCACTGGCAATGGGAGTGCCATTATTGTTCTCGGCGTTGTGGCTGATGCAGAGCTCCGGTGCGTACTGGTGGTTATGGTTGTGGTGTGTATGGGCAGGTTTCAACCTGCTCGTGCTAGCGTTTTATCCGACGTTCATCGCCCCTCTGTTCAACAAGTTCTCCCCCCTTTCAGATAACGTCTTAAAGGCTCGTATAGAGGCACTGCTGGCTAAATGCGGCTTCAAGTCACAAGGGCTGTTCGTCATGGACGGCTCGCGTCGTAGCAGCCACGGCAACGCCTACTTCACAGGATTTGGCGCCAACAAGCGCGTGGTGTTCTTCGACACCCTGCTGGAACGGTTGGACGGCAACGAAATCGAAGCCGTGCTGGCACACGAACTTGGCCACTTCAAACGCCGCCACGTGATCAAGCGAATCATCATGATGTTTGCCATCAGCTTTGCCGGATTGGCTCTGCTCGGGTGGCTCAAGCAAGGTACATGGTTCTATACCGGCCTGGGAGTCACCAATCCCAGTGATCACATGGCCCTCTTGCTGTTTTTACTGGTCTCACCGTTGCTGACTTTTGTTTTGCGCCCACTGATGGCGGCTTACTCCCGCAGCAATGAGTTCGAGGCGGACGAGTACGCCGCGCAGCATAGCAGCGCGCGCCATTTGGTTGAGGCCTTGGTCAAACTCTATCGTGACAACGCCTCGACGCTGACACCTGACCCGATCCACTCCGCATTTTACGATTCACACCCCCCAGCCAGTATTCGTGTCGCGCATCTGGAGAAACTGGCCGCAGTCTGAACTGGAGATCATGATGAATAGAGCCCTTCCTGCCCTCGCCTTGCTTTGCGCGCTAAACGCCTATGCTGACCCCTTTGCCGGCGGCGACCCTAAAATCGGCAAGCAGATGGTGGAGAAACACTGCATCTCCTGCCATGCCAGCAGCTTTGGAGGCGATGGATCAGGCATTTACACGCGCGAAGATCGCCGGATCAAAACCACCAAGGGATTGATTCAGCAGATCCGCAACTGTAATACCAACCTGGGACTGAAATGGTTTGAGGATGAAGAGATGCACGTAGCGAGTTACCTCAATCAGGCCTATTACAAGTTCAGGTAGCCGATCGATAAAAACCTGTAAGCCGTTGCACGATACGAAAATCTGTAAGATCATAATCACAGAAACCTCAAGCTCCGCAGGGGACATAGATGAAAACACCCACGCCAACAAGCGTTGAACGTCAGATGCGCGAGAACGATTTTATCGTGTCCAAGACTGACGCCAAAGGGATCATCACTTACGGCAACCCCATTTTCATCGAGTTCTCGGGATATACCGAGCAGGAACTGATCGGCTCACCTCACAACATTATTCGCCATCCAGACATGCCACGTGCAGCATTCAAACTGGCATGGGATACCATACAAGCAGGAAACGAGTTCTTCGCCTACGTCAAGAACATGTCCAAGGATGGCGGCTTTTACTGGGTATTCACCCATATCTCACCAGATTTTGACGGTGATGGCCGTATCGTTGGCTACACCTCGGTACGCCGTTGCCCAAAACGCAGCGCCCTCGAGAAAATTGCTCCGGTTTACCAACAGATGTTGGCCGCCGAAAAATCCGCCGGCAGTCGAGACGCTATCGCAGCCAGCACGCAGATACTCGTAGATTTGATGAACCAGACAGGAATGGGCTATGAGCAACTCATCTTCTCACTTTAACCGGGCCTGGCTCGTTGTGCCGCTCATAGCCGCTGGGTTTGGTGCTGGTTTCTGGAATCCATGGGCTGCAGCACCTTTCTTGGCCATCGCGATTCTGTTGGAAATTTCCCGGAAATCAGGCTCGCCCCCGACCGCCGAACTTGATGCCGTGCTGCACAAAGTAGGCGCCGGCATGCTGGTTTCACGTATGCCCAATACTTTTTCTGACCCGACGCTCGAATCCATCCGCATCAATCTCAATTCTGCACTTGATCAGACAGAAACCACGCTACGGGAAATTCTCGGCGGGATGGATGCGATATCCAACAATCGCCATTGGCGCAGACTTCAGACGACTGGGGTTCATGGCACATTTAAGGATGTTTTGGACAAGGCACAGGGGTTGCTAGACGATGTCACGCAATCACATGAAGCGGCAGCACTTGAAGCATTACTATCCAGAATCTTCCTTCGCTCCGAACGCGGCCTGTCGATGGCAATCCAGCATGTAAGCGAAACGCTGGATAATGTTGGTGGCAATGTCCGCCAGTCGGCTGCACTTGCATCAAATTTCTCCCTTTCGTCCAGCACCATGTCGGAGTCCGCCGGACGCATGTCAGACGCGCTAGGGATTGCCAAAGTTTCTGCAGAGAGGGGTACCCAGTCTTTGAGCGATCTGGGTGAAAAAGCCGAGACCATACGAGGACTCACCAAGCAGATTGACGATATCGCCAAGCAGACCAATCTGCTGGCGCTAAATGCAGCCATTGAAGCAGCACGCGCAGGCGAAGCCGGACGCGGCTTTGCAGTCGTAGCCGATGAGGTGCGAAAACTGGCCGACCAGTCAAAGCGTTCCGCAGAGGAGATCGCCATGGCAATTCAACTGATGAGTGCCGCCATGACGAGCACTACCGAAGAAATTGACGAATTGAATAATGCGGTTTCTGGCGCCCGCGAAACAGCCAACGAATTTGTCAACGACCTTTCCACTGCAGCCAATTCTGCTAAGCGCGTCGGAGAACTGCTGGACCAGATCGGATCCGGGTCCAACGCAATGGAATCTTCGATGAGGCTTGTGGCCCTGGCACAGAAAACTCGTGCTGATGCCAGCGATATTCTGCACGGCGAGAATATCGTGGTCGACAGCCTTTCAGAATGGGAGAAAAAGGCCGTTGATATCGCCCGTGCACGTAACTGGGTTAAGGGCAGCACCGACCGCGAGACACTGATTTCGATCTACGACACATTGTTCTCCAATATAGAACAGCAGATCAGCCAGCCAGCCAAGTGATCCCCGCAACATGACGCAGGCCATTGAATGTCTGCAAAGCCTTATCGTCGCCGCTCATGGCAAACGTTACGACGCGGAACTGCAGGACGGACAAGTGATCAGTTGCGTCACGCGCGGCAAAAAAAGCGAACTTGCCTGTGGGGATCGTGTCGAGGTCAAGCTGACCGGCCCCAGTGAAGGTGTGGTGGAAAATTATCTGCCGCGAACCAGCCTGCTCTACCGTAGCAACGAATACCGGAAAAAACTGCTCGCCGCCAACGTCACGCAAATCATCATCGTATTGGCCGCCAGACCTTCCTACTATCCTGAATTGCTGGATCGCTGCCTGGTCGCGGCAGAAGCGGAGCACATCCGCCCGCTGATCCTGCTCAACAAGTCCGATCTGCCCGAAACCACAGCGTCCCGAGAAAAATTAAGGCTTTACGAACAACTCGGCTACACCGTACTGCCACTTTGTGGCCAACAGGACATTGCCCCCCTACTTCCCTGGCTACAGAACCAGACCAGCGTGTTGGTAGGACAATCAGGCATGGGGAAATCAACGCTGGTCAACACCCTGTTACCTACCGCGCAGGTCCATACCCGGGAAATCTCCCAGGCGCTGGACAGCGGCAAGCACACCACCACGGCGGCACGGCTGTATCACCTGAGCACCACCAGCCACCTGATCGATTCGCCAGGCTTGCAGGAATTCGGTCTAGCGCATCTAACCCCCGATCAGATTGAACACGCTTTTGTCGAATTCAGGCCTTTCCTGGGGAAATGCCGATTCAACGATTGCAAACACCTGAATGAACCGGATTGCGCCCTGCATGCAGCCGTTAGGGACGGCGCGATAACGGAAGGTCGCCTGCTCTGCTATCATCGCATCATCGAACGCCCTGCCTGAATTCCATGCCTACCGCCTTCATCAGTCACCCGGATACCCTGCTGCACGTCATGGACGGACAGCATCCCGAATCGCCTGCGCGCATCTCGGCAATTAAAGATCGTCTGATGGCCGCGCATCTTTACGACTACCTTCAGGTGCACGACGCGCCAGTGGCAACCGACGAACAACTCACGCGCGTCCATGCGCCTGAATATGTGAGCCATATCCGAAAAGTTGCGCCACAGGCCGGTATCGTCCATCTGGACCAGGATACATCAATGGGGCCGATGACACTTTCCGCTGCATTGCATGCGGCCGGCGCTGTCCCGCAGGGGGTTGATCTGGTGATGTCCGGCAAGGTGCGTAACGCATTCTGTTGCATTCGCCCACCCGGCCACCACGCGGGGATTGCTCGGGCTGCGGGGTTTTGCATTTTCAACAATGTCGCGGTCGGAGTTGCGCATGCGCTTGCCAAACATGGGATTGAACGCGCTGCCATTATTGATTTTGATGTTCATCACGGCGACGGCACGGAAGAGATTTTCAAGAAAGACTCACGAGTGATGCTTTGCTCCACCTTCCAGCATCCGCTTTACCCTTACAAAGGAGCGGATTCCCGCAGCGATCGCATGATCAATGTGCCGTTAAAGGCCGGCTGCAGAGGACCGGAATTTCGTGATACGGTACAAAAGGAATTTGCACCGATGCTGGATAAATTCAAGCCACAATTCGTGTTCATATCAGCAGGATTCGATGCCCATGCTAACGATACACTAGGCGGATTGAATCTGGTGAGAGACGACTACGTCTGGGTGACCCAATTCATCATGGACGTGGCCCGAAGGCACGCTCAGGACCGCATTGTCTCTACACTGGAAGGCGGTTATGAACTCCATTCGCTGGCAGACAGTGTCACCGCACACATTAAAGCGCTTGCCGGGATATAATCCGCGCCATCATGCAAATCACCACCCGCCTGGAGTTTGACGCTGGCCACCGCATTCCGAGCCACAAAAGCCAATGCCGGAACTTGCACGGTCATCGCTATGTGATCGAAATCACCCTTTCGGGCGACATCATCCAAAACGAAGGCACTTCGGAGCAAGGTATGGTCATGGATTTCTCAGACGTCAAGTCCATCGCACGGAAAGCTGTGGTTGACCCCTGGGACCATGCCTTCCTGGTCTACAAAGCCGATACGGTCGTGCTGGATTTCCTCAACACACTGCCCGACCACAAGACCGTGATCATGAACAGCGTGCCGACTGCAGAGAACATGGCATCCGAGGCGTTTATCATCCTTGATGCGCTGTATCGCGACATCTACGGCAACCATCTTCAACTTGAGCGGGTCCGGCTCTATGAAACACCCAACAGCTGGGCGGACGCCTTGAAATCGTAGGTTTCCTGCACAAACAAAAAGGGCTGCCGAGGCAGCCCTTTTTGACAGGTTCAACGCGGGTTTACTTTTCGGCGACAACCGATACAGTAATATCCACCACCACATCATGATGCAGCGCAACGCTGATCGGATGATCGCCAATCGCCTTCAGTTGACCATTGGGCATCCGGATCTCTGCTTTGCTGACTTCGTGACCCTGAGCCTTCAAGGCTTCGGCAATGTCACCATTCGTAACGGAACCGAACAGACGACCATCCACACCTGCTTTTTGTGAAATGGTCAACGCAAAACCCGCCAGCTTTTCGCCACGAGCCTGAGCATCCGCGAGGATTTCGGCTTGTTTCTTTTCCAGTTCGGCACGCTTGGCAGCAAATTCAGCCTTGTTGGCTTCGGTTGCACGCTTGGCCTTGCCTTGCGGGATCAGAAAGTTACGGCCATAACCGTCCTTGACCTTGACAACATCGCCCAGTTGACCGAGGTTGGCCACTTTTTCCAAAAGAATAACTTGCATGCTTGGCTCCTCTTAGTGCTTGTCAGTGTAAGGCAGCAACGCCAGGAAGCGGGCGCGCTTGACCGCAGTGGTCAGTTGGCGCTGAAAACGCGCCTTGGTTCCGGTAATACGGGCCGGGATGATCTTGCCGTTTTCAGTGATGAAATCCTTCAACACATCAACATCCTTGTAATCCACTTCAACGGTGCCATCGGCAGAGAAGCGGCAGTAACGCTTGCGTTTGAACATATCGCGTGACATGGTAATTCGCCTTTCTAAAAATACTATTCAGTTTCGAGTTCGTTGAGATGCAGCACCAGCCGGTCGTTCCTAAGGCTTTTTTTGGCGAGAAATCCTGAGACTTTCACTCGGTCCCCGATTTTTAATCCTGTTGCCTTTTTCGCCATCTCCGCCATTGCCATTACAGGAACATCGCATTCTGCCTGCCGTTTCATACCGGCCTCGTTTTTGATCGAGACATGATGCACGGCAAATGTCAGTATCGGGATGCCCGCAGGCGTATGGCGTAAAACATCCAGTGAAATCACTTCACCGGTAAGCTCCAGCCGGTTGCAACTCACTTATGCGGCTGCAGCCTCTTCCACCACGGGCTTGTCGCCGATAATGGTTTTGGCCTTTTCTTCCTTCATCATCACGGAAGGAGCGGTAACGGCTTCTTTCATGACGATCGTCAGGTGGCGCAGCACGGCATCGTTGAACTTGAAACCATGCTCAAGTTCATCCAGTGCTTCCTTGCTGCATTCGATGTTCATCAGCAGATAGTGTGCCTTGTGAATTTTCTGGATCGGGAAAGCCAGTTGACGGCGGCCCCAGTCTTCGAGGCGGTGCACCTTGCCGCCGGAAGCAGTAATCTGCGCCTGATAACGCTCAAGCATGGCAGGAACTTGCTCACTTTGGTCCGGATGGACGATAAAAACAATTTCGTAATGTCGCATGGATTCTCCTTGTGGGTTACAGCCTCCCGTATGCGAAAACAGTGAGGCAAGGTTGAAGAGCCGCGCATTATACGTAAAACTCTTTTCAGAATCAAACAGTTTTATAAAAATGACCGGCATCAGCCAGTGCCTGCACGCTACACAAAAAATGGTTTAAGATGCTTTCCATTAATAAACAGAGGCTGATCATGGCATCTCCACCTATTCTTGACGATCCCAATCACTCAGCCAGGCGCGCCAAAACACGTATCGCCGTTGCTGTAGTCCTGCTGGCAATCGCTATTGGGGGACTGACTTTGTTGGATAGTCAGCAACCTGATACAAATCCGGGTAGTGCCGCAGCACAGAAGCAGGAAAATATCTCCAGCAACGAAAAGGCTGCACCCGTAGGCGAGTCGCCCCCAACCCAGATCACCAGTCAGGAAAAAGAAGCCCCACCTCCTGCTGAAACTCCGGCAACACCTCTGCCACCACCTCCTCAGGTATTGCCTCCACAGCCATTAAAAAACACCCCTCCACCACACGCTAAATCCGTGGGTAACAATTCACCGGTTCCCTCCGAACCTATAACACCTGAGCCAAAATCCCCAGAGGCAGTTCCCTCTGCAAATAAAAATACCGCTGAGCAGGCAACGCAAAAACCTACCTCCCAACCGGTTAAGCCCGCCCCTGCTCCGGCTACGAAGTCCGGGCCAGCACCCAAAATCTTTGATGTTCAGGTGGGCGTGTTTACCGACATGGATAATGCCAAGCAACTGCAGACCAGACTTGCCGAACAGGGAATCCCATCACATACGGAGACCAAGCTACAGGTTGGGCCCTTCAACACCAAAGCAGAAGCCGATGCTGCAAGAGAGAAACTCAAGAATATGGGAATAGGTTCGGTCGTTGTGCCCGGAAAATGATTTTCGATTCAGTCTGATAAACAAACGGCCGGGTTCCCGGCCGTTTGTTTATCAGAAACTGGCTGGCGGATTAAAAACATTTCTTGCCATCCATCCAGAAGATATTGAGCAGATCACCGTGCAAGTCCATCAGCCACCATTCCACCATGGTATGTGTATTAACACGGTAAAGTCGGCTAGGTTTATTGGCCCTGCTAACCGCCTTGCGCACCGCCTGAGGGACTAGCGGATGGTCAACCGGGATAGGTTTCTGGCTGGACCACTCTTCAGGATATGTTGTCGATGCGCTCATTATCGGTTCTCCAGAGTTCATGATTGTCAAAATTTGTCACTGGTAACATGCAATTACCTTGCCAGATTTAAATTTCGTTAAATATCATGACCTTACGGTAACGACAAAGTGCCAATAATTGTCTCCCTGTTGAGACTGCACCTTGCGGACGATAACTTAACTAATTGATAGAAAGGAAATAATAGCCGTCTACAAATGGCAACAGATTTGACTGGACCTGAAAACCTGTTGATCTGCAAATCCGAACATGCTGTTTTGCCAAACCTGCCCGTGATATCAGCAGAATTTTTCGTTCTCACCCAGATATCGCCATGCGCCCAGCGGGAGATCACCGAGTCTGACCTTGCCGATACGCACACGCTTCAACCCCGTCACTTTCAGTCCGACCAGTTCGCACATCCTGCGGATCTGCCGTTTTTTCCCCTCACGCAAGACAAACCGTAACTGATCCTTGTTCTGCCAACTGACTTTTGCCGGTTTAAGCACCGCCCCATCCAGCGAAAGCCCGTGATTCAACAAGGCCAACCCCTTTTCTGTAAGTGCCCCTTGTACTCGTACCAGATATTCCTTCTCGATGAGCGAATCTTCCCCAATCAAGAGTTTTGCAACTCGGCCATCCTGGGTCAGAACCAGCAAGCCGGTGGAATCGATATCCAGACGGCCGGCTGGCGCCAGGCCACGCATCTGCATCGGATTAAATTGAACTGGCGATAGATCATTCACCCAGCGGGAAGACGCTTCTACTAACGATGCAGCAGGCTTGTATCCATCTTCCGCCTGCCCAGAAACATAGCCAACCGGTTTGTTAATCAATATGGTCACCCGTGCTTTTTGCTGCATTTCGGCACCCTTGGATAAGGTAATCACCTGGGTCGGAAATATTTTTGTGCCGAGTTCGGTGATACGCACACCATCCACCATCACCCAGCCTCGCTCGATAAAACTGTCCGCTTCGCGCCGCGAGCAAAGCCCTTGTTCGGACATTAATTTGGAAAGCCGGATTTTTTCCACTCCCTTTTACCTTTCGATATTCTCAATAATTCTTTGATCATGACCCGATTGATCATGTCCAATCAAGTCATTCACATTATCCACAGCATTGCACAATGATTCTTGATTTGGCATGAATGATATGATGATGCAGCATTATTTTAATTATGTTTCATGGGACCATTTAACCAGTGAGTGAATTGTTTGACAGCCCACAACCAACAGCCCCGCTGGCAGAACGATTGCGTCCGAAAAATCTTGATGAAGTCGTTGGCCAATCGCACCTGCTCGGGGCGGGGAAACCGTTAAGACTGGCATTCACTTCCGGCCAATTGCCTTCGATGATATTGTGGGGTCCCCCAGGTGTCGGCAAAACGACCTTGGCCCGTCTCATTGCCAACTCTGTCGATTCGGAATTCATCCCCCTTTCTGCCGTGCTCTCCGGCGTCAAGGACATTCGTGAAGCGGTCGAACTGGCCCAGCATCATCTGCAGCAATCTGGCAGACGCACTATCATGTTCGTAGATGAAGTGCATCGATTCAACAAGTCTCAACAGGATGCTTTCCTGCCATTTGTTGAAAGCGGGTTATTAACGTTTATCGGTGCCACCACCGAGAATCCCTCTTTCGAAGTCAACAGCGCACTGCTCAGTCGGGCACAAGTTTTCGTACTCAACGCACTGACCGAAGCGGAACTGGGCGTCCTGTTAGAACGTGCCTTGCAGTTTGAATCCAGGGGTCTGACACTAGACAACGAATCTTGCGAGCAAATTCTGGCCTATGCAGATGGCGATGCCCGCCGGCTACTTAACTTTGCCGAGCAATTATTCAACGCCGCACACGCATCCGGAATCAAGGACATCGATCTTGCATTTTTGGAAAGCACGTTATCCTCGAAACTGCGCCGATTCGACAAAGGGGGCGAGGCATTTTATGACCAGATTTCAGCCTTGCACAAATCGGTAAGGGGCTCCAACCCGGATGCAGCACTGTACTGGTTTTTACGCATGCTGGACGGCGGTGCAGACCCGCTCTATCTGGGGCGCCGCATTGTTCGCATGGCCATTGAAGATATCGGACTGGCCGACCCCCGCGCGCAAACCATGGCCTTGGAGGCCTGCGAAATTTACGAACGACTCGGTTCACCCGAAGGTGAACTGGCACTTTCCAACGCCGTCATATATCTATCCGTTGCCGCCAAAAGCAACGCAGCCTACATGGCATACAACAAAATGAAAGCATTTGTCGCTCAGGACAAATCCAGGCCCGTACCACTGCATTTGCGCAATGCGCCAACAAAACTGATGAAAGAGCTTGGTTACGGCAAAACCTACCGCTATGCACACGACGAACCGGAGGCGTATGCGGCAGGTGAGTCCTATCTCCCCGAGGACATGTCACCTGCAAAGTACTACGAACCAACACCACGCGGATTGGAAGCAAAGATCAGTGAAAAACTGAACCACCTCCGAGCGTTAGACGCAAAGGCCCGTAAAGGGTAAACGCTACCCATAACATTCATCGCAGGCTATAATCCACGCCCTCGGAGAGGTGGCAGAGTGGTCGAATGCGCCGGACTCGAAATCCGGTATACGGTAACCCCGTATCGTGGGTTCAAATCCCACCCTCTCCGCCACTATTTAACATTATTAAACAACAAGTTAGACATAACCAAAATAATATTTAGTACAATGTAAGTGCCAAGGGAAAGACACCTAATACCGGCTTTCTTACTTCATGGCAACAGGCTAAACAAAAGCGTCGCTACGCTACCCGGGCAATCTCGTGATTCTGATTGGCTAAGTGGTACTCGTGAAGTGCAGCACAGATAGGACAATCAGTAGTTTCATGCTCCAGAAACACGGGCCAATGATCCAGGTGCCTCTGGAAGATTGCCGCAAGAAGGTTATAAAGCACCTTAATATCCGTCTGCTTTATCCCGCTTTCATGAATATCTTTTATGATGTCAATTGCATAATTGGCGGATACGCTTTTGCTGCCGTTGTTTGTTGCAAGGGCTTCAAGTGCATTTAATGTTGGACATGTGAATTCCATAATGCCTCCTCACCGCGTTACAGCTATGGGTATCAATTATTCAAAGGTCAACAGCATTATTCAATAAGACAACATACTATTAGGATGGTTTTATGTAATTGATGTATATCAATAAATTCAGGCCGTTTATTGAATGGGAAGTGCGCTGACCACACGTCATATCAACAGATACAAAAAAACGCGCCGTAGCGCGTCTAAGCAGATAGTATTAGCCGAAGCAAAATCGAATTAATGTAGACTGGATCAATCATGGAAATCAAATATACGACAGTATTTGACAATACGATTTCTGCCCACATTGCGTGGTTAGTTCGTTTTGAAAATGTTTTGAATGGAACGGACCTGCAAACCTTTGATCCAAAAGCAGTCCGAGATGACACGATTTGCGAGTTCGGGCGCTGGTTAATTGCTAATCCTTCGGTATTTCCTAAAGTTGAATTTTTTGAAAAGGTAAAAAATCTACATCATGATTTCCACGGAAAAGCGGCAGAGATCGCTTCGCTGCTTGGATCAAAATCTGATCCTACTGTTATTAGGCAGCAATTAGATCAACTCCAGGATATCTCGAGTCAACTTGTAGAACTTCTTTTCGATATTCAAGATTTTTCAAAATTAAAAATAAAATAAACGGTAAGTTTTCTGCCACTGATACCAGATGGCGATTCAAATTCTGATGGCATCGGGTAGCTTGTCAACAACCTCCAACATCGCCAGGGTCCCAAAGTTTGTTTTTATGAGTGTTTATTATGGTTGGCATTACGCCGTTCCTCTCCGAAGCGCCTTGACTTAAATCAAGAAAAACAACCCCGTAAAAAAATCATGAAATTCATTAGTGCATTTCAATGGAATTGCGGATGTTGATATCGTTGTTTCTGCCATGCCGCATATCCTTAACGAAGCGTAAATTGTCACTGCGCGGTTGATGTGACTGCGTAGCGCCAGTTGCGATGGTGCCTAATTTAAGTGTATCTCCCATCGCTGATGGCATTACCCAACCAACGTAGTTTAGGAGATTGACATGCAATGGCTCGAACCTGATTTTTGTGATCTGCGTCTTGGCTTTGAAGTAACTGCCTACGTGTACGTTCGTTAAGTGGTAACGGGCGCGGTGTTGTACCGCGCCCAAATTCAAGACAAGGAGCTCTTTATGTCCGAAGGACAGTCGTTCCAGCCTGGAGATCATCCGAGGCTGAACTCCAAATACGTGTTCAGGTGGGAAAAGTCACAGGACGCTCACATTCTCCTTTACCCCGAAGGCGTCATCAAGCTTAATGCCAGCGCAGCTGAAATTCTCAAGCGTTGCACAGGTGAACTCACGGTCTCCGAAATCATCGCGCAACTCAATGGTGTGTTCGTAGGCGCGCCAGATATAGAAGGTAGCATCAACAAATTTTTGGAGGCCTCTCATGCCAAAGGATGGATCGAACACTGAAATTGTTCGCCTGGACGGCCAGGGCAAGCCGATGTGGCTTGTGCTGGAATTGACCTATCGTTGCCCACTCAAGTGTGTGTGGTGTAACAACCCGCTGGATTTCGAGGACTACAGCAAGAAAGAACTCAGCACTGAGGAATGGAAACGCGTGCTACGCGATGGCCGTGAACTGGGTGCCCTGCAATTAGGATTCTCCGGTGGCGAACCCATGTTGCGCGATGATCTTGAAGAACTGGTCGCAGAGGCAGAGCAACTCGGCTACTACACCAACCTCATTACTTCAGGCGTCGGCTTGACGATTGAGCGCTTACAGGCGCTAAAAAAAGCCGGTCTCAAGCAGATCCAGTTAAGCCTGCAATCAGCTAGCCGTAACCTAACTGACGAATTGGTCGGTGCACGAGCGCATGACCTCAAGATTGACGTCGCTCGTATGATCAAGGCCGAAGGCTTCCCCATGGTTCTGAACGTGCCGGTGTTCCGCCAGAATATCGGGCAAGTACAAGAAATTCTTGATCTCGCAGAAGATATTGGCGTGGATTATCTGGAATTTGCCAACATCCAGTATTACAACTGGGCGCTACTTAACCGAGATGAACTGTTGCCGACGCGTGAGCAGATCGATCATGCCGAAAAGGTCGTCAATACGGCGCGCGCCCGTCTGGGTAAGAAGATGACTATTTATTTCGTTATCCCGGATTATTACGAGAACCGTCCCAAGGCCTGCATGAACGGCTGGGGCACTATCCATCTCACCATTGCACCCGACGGCGCCGCCCTGCCGTGCCAGGAGGTACGTGTCATCAAGGGTCTGGAATTTCCTACTGTACGCGAACATAGCCTGGACTGGCTTTGGAACGATTCCCCGCTGTTCAAGAAATTCCGTGGCGACGAGTGGATGAAGGAACCCTGCCGCACTTGCGACGAAAAGGAGAAAGACTTTGGTGGATGCCGTTGCCAGGCGTTCCTGCTCACCGGAGATGCGGCCAATACCGACCCGGCTTGCTCACGCTCGCCCCACCACCATGTGATCGAGATGGCGATCAAGAAGACGCACCAGAAGCATCATGAACCACGACCACTCATTAAACGTAACGTAGGTGCAGTCACCGTTGCCTTCATGGATAAATGATGAAGACACCCTTTGATACTGCCACCGGCACCATCTTGATGGGACTTGCAGTGACGCTAATACTGTTTCTCATCGTGCGTCGACTGGTGCTGGGAGGCTGATGGATCAGGTCATCGACTTTCTGCTGCGCTGGGTACATTTCTTCGGCGGCATTATCTGGATCGGCCACAATTACGCCAGCGTGGTTCAACGTCCAAGCTTCCGGCCACTCAACGCCGAAGATCTGGGCGATGACAGCAGTCCAGTTTACATGGCGATTCTGGGACGTGAGCACGGCACCTTCCGCTATGCAGCCATCGTGACCTGGCTGGCCGGGGTCGGCATATTGTGGCAACGCGGCATGCTGGTGGATGCCGTGATGCTCAATGGCTACGCGGCAGTCATCGGTACCGGCTTCTGGATCGGCACTTTAATGCTGACCAACCTGTGGCTGGTACTTTGGCCGCACCAGAAAAAGGTGCTGGGCTTTATCCCGGCTCCAATGGATGAACGTGTGCGTTGCGCGCGTATCACCTTCCTGTCCTCGCGAACCAATACCATGCTGTCCATTCCACTGTTATTCTTCATGGCTGCCGGTCCGCATGGAGCCGCATTGTTTGCCTGATCCCGCAGTCCTTCGCTATAACTTTGCCGCCGGTCCCGGCGTCATGCCGGCCGAAGTACTGGCCCAGGCGCAACGTGAATTCCTTGACTGGGATGGTAATGGTTTCTCCATGCTGGAAACGCCATTCACCGGCGATACCTTCAAAAATGTTCTGCGTATGGCCCGGGAGGATTTGCGCGGGCTGCTGAATATCCCAGACAACTATCGCATCCTGTTCATGCATGGCGGCGCTTCGGCGCAGTTTTCGCTTGTACCGCTTAATCTATTGGGGAACAAGCGGCAGGCAGACCATATCGAAACCGGTTACTGGTCAACCAAGAACATGCGTGAGGCAGGTCGTTATTGTAGGGTCAATATCGCCGCAAGCAGTACCGAGACCAGTTTTGACAGAATGCCGATGGACTGGCATCTGAATCCGGAATCTGCCTACTGCCACTTCACCAGCAACGAAACCGCTAACGGCACGCAATTCCATCAGCTACCCGATACCGGGGACCTGCCTTTAGTGGCAGACATGACCTCGGATTTCCTGAGCCGGCCGTTCGACATTACTCGTTACGGGCTGATCTATGCCGGAGCACAGAAAAATGTCGGGCCGGCAGGCGTGACTGTCGTCATTGTGCGCGAAGATCTGCTCGGCCGTGCGCATCCCGCGACCCCGACCGTATTCAACTACGCAGCGCAAGCCGAGGCCGATTCTATGTTGCAGACGCCCGTCACGTATTCCGTCTATTTGGCCGGACTGGTATTCCGCTGGATACGTGATCAGGGTGGTGTGGCCGCAATGGAGCAAAATAGCCGGCGTCGCAGTTCCAGCCTTTATGACGCCATAGACAACAGCGACGGCTTTTATCAGTGCCCCGTACAGCCAGATCATCGATCACTCATGAACATTTGCTTCAGCCCGGTCAACGACACGCTTACTCCATTTTTTCTGACCGAAGCTACCGCAGAAGGTCTGCTACACCTCAAGGGCCACCCCATGACGGGCGGAATGCGCGCCAGTCTGTACAACGCCATGCCGGATGCCGGTGTCACAGCGTTAGTGGATTTCATGCAGTATTTTTCCGAGGCGCATCGCCATCATGTATAGCTGGCTATCTGCTGCAGCATCCAGATTCGGCGCGCCTCACGCCAGAAAACTGGCCGTAAGCGCCATTCGGCTCGCTGCCAGCTTGGCACCTGCAGACACTCCTCCATCACTCCGCCGCGAGGTCATGGGATTATCCTTCCCCGGTCCGGTCGGACTGGCAGCAGGATTCGACAAGCACGGTGAACTCTACCCATCGCTACCCCGCTTGGGTTTCGGTTTTGCTGAAATCGGTTCGGTTATTCCACGCCCGGAATCGCATCGAAGTTGTGGCATGGATACTGTGACGGCAATACTCTCGCAATATCCCAGACCTCATCCGATCCCGCTCGGAATCAGCATCAGCATGAACCGCACTACTCCGCCGCATCTGATGTCCGACGATTACTTGGCCTGCCTTGAACGACTCTGGGAATACGCCGACTATTTTGCGATCAACCTCGGTGTGCGAGCAGGCCCTGACTTGCACATGACAGAACATGCCGTCGTTTTGCGCAATGTGCTGACTGCTGCCAAAGATGCACAAGCCAAGTTTGAACGTATAACCGGACTGCATCGTCCGTTAGCAGTCAAAATAGACCGCAACCGTGGCGATACTGCCTCACTCCTGTCCTGCGTACAGGAATTTGCATTTGACGGGCTAATATTAAGCGGAGATGTAGAATCAGGGGCAGAACACCACGCACTAGACATGCTTGAGCAAGTGGCAAAAATGCTGAATGACCGCATTCCAATTATTTCGGTAGGCGGCATTAGAACTCCGCAGGATGCGGTGGACAGGCTCTCTGCCGGTGCGGCGTTGATACAGTTGTATAGCGGTATCGTCGAATCCGGACCATTTCTTATCCGGCGCATTAATTCGAGAATTTGAACGGAAACTCTCTGAATTCGGATTATCTGAATCCAGAATTCAGGGCAGCTTCGCCTCATAATTCAACATCCAGGGTATTCGAGTTCAAATCTGAATGACGTTGCTACAAGCACATTTCACCCATTATTTCTTCTCGAAGCCGTAGACTATAATTTTGAGGAGAAATCCAGTGACCATTTCAATGTATCAGGCGTCTGTCCCTCCGATTATTCGCAGCCTGAGAAACTTGCAAGGTTTCCTGCAGAAAGCAGCCCTTCATGCAGAAACAAAAAATATTGATCCTGCAGTACTGATCAATGCTCGCCTCTACCCTGACATGTATCCGCTTTCGCGCCAAGTCCAGATCGCGACTGACATGGCAAAAGGCGGTGCTTGTCGCCTGGCAGGCAGGGACATTCCAAGGTATGAAGACACCGAAGCAACCTTTCCTGATCTGGCGGCACGACTGGAAAAGACCATTACGCTACTTGAGAGCTTTAAACCACAGGAGATAGACAAGACTGAAGACAAGGTCATCGAATTGAGATTGCACGAAAAGGTACTGACCTTTAAAGGATTGCCGTATCTTATAGATTACGTTCTTCCGAATATTTATTTTCACGTCGCGATTGCCTATGCCATCTTGCGGCACAATGGTGTTGAAATTGGAAAAAAGGACTATTTGGGGAAATCTGATCAGACATAAAGCGATATCCATCGCCTCCAATCAAGTAACATTTACCCTGCAGCCAATTTCCGGACCAGGCCTTTGTCAAATGCGGAGCAGTAATGAAAAAATCCTTCCTGATGATTATGCTTCTAGTACTTTGCCACAATGCAAAGGCCGACTGGGTTTCAGTCAGCTCTGACGAAACCAGAACCATCTATGCTGACCCGGCCACCACGATCAAAAATGGCAATATGGTGGAAATGTGGGGGCTGTTCGATTTCAAGGCCACGCATTTCACAGAAACGAAAAAATCATACAAATCGCTGAAATTTCGTGATGAATTTGATTGCGAAGGGAAACGTTCCAGAAATCTCTATATTTCCATACAGTCTGAAGATATGGGAAATGGAGAAAAAATTGCCGACTATTCGGATCCCAGCAATTGGCTGCCGATCGGTGGAATGAGAACGTTGCTCTGGAAACTTGCCTGCCCTGCTCAATGAACCAGCCTGGAAATTCAGGCAAAAAAATGGCGGCAATAAAGGGGATATGCCGCCCAAAAGGGGATTTTTAATACACGAGTGGCAGGAATCCTGCATCTCGTATTCGCATTAAATCATTGGAACCTTAAGCCAAACTTACGGGGTCAGTAAAATTGAAGCCCGGCCCGAGCAGAAAGTCTTAACGAAATACAAAATTCCCATCAGGGCGGCGGGAAAATGATCCCGCAGATCGAACTCTTGCCCTGCGCTCTTCACGTCCTGGCCAAGAAGACTTGCTGCTGACAGAGACTTTCTCTTTGCCTTTTGAATCAGAGAATCGTCTTGAATTCAGGAACTTCAGATAAGCAATCACCAGTGTCTCGATGCTAATGACCAGCACCATAATAATCAGAAAAATTTCATCCGTCATTTGACCCCCTAAAGTTTCGATTAACACAGCAAATCACCAAGGGATGGCAATTTCATGCCGACTTATGGCAAAAACTTTGCCGGAAAACACTTTATACCGCTTGAAAACATTGCCAATAGCGCTCCTACGCTAGGTTTTAGGAAATATGAGCAATTTTCTTGCCAGTAAAATTTATGACGAAATAGCAGTTGCAAACCGCAGTCCTATATTGCAACATGCTTCTTAAAGTGTTGGGTAAGGGGGCAGTGATGAGAAGAAAACTGATTGTCGCCAACAGAAAAATGAACGGCTCCATTCCGGATAACAGGGCCTTTCTGGAAGGTCTGTTAATGGGGACGAAAGATTTTACCAACGCCGATTTCGTGGTCTGCTTTCCTCACCCCTATCTCTTCCAGGCACAATCAATGTTGACTGGTACCCCCATTGCCTGGGGCGGCCAAAACATGAGTCGCTACGATCATGGCCCATACACAGGCTCAGTCTCTGCATCCATGCTCATAGAGTTTGGATGCAGATATGTCATCATCGGCCATTCCGAACGCCGCACCCGAGGTCATGACAGTGACAATTCCGTCGGCGAACGCTTCAGGGCTGCAGTGGCTGCAGGCCTCAGACCAATTTTCTGCATGGGAGAAACACAGGAAGAATTTGAACAGGGCCTGACCGATCTGGTCACCATCAGGCAGTTGAACACATTGATACAGCAGGTCGGCATCAAGAATCTGACAGATGGCATTCTGGCCTATGAACCTGTGTGGGCGATCGGTACCGGCAAGGCCGCCACACCGGAGCATGCTCAAGCCATTCTTCATTTCCTGCGAGGCTATCTCATCCTTAAAGATCCGGTGGTTGGCAGGGAAATCAGCATCCTCTACGGAGGAAGCCTCAACAGTCGCAATGCTGCCGACCTGTTATCCATGCCGGACATTGACGGCGGACTGATCGGCACAGCCTCTCTTAACACTGAGGAGTTTGTCGAAATCTGTCAAACCGCCAACTCGTTCGTGGTCTGCGAATGCTGAATTTTCCTCGTTCAAAATCATTGATGAAACAGGTTCGCATCGTTTTTCAACAGATTAATAGCCATTGAAGCATATTAAATGGGTAGTTTGTTATGATTGAAAGCGCCCAAAGAAAACGGCCCACATCGCTGTGAGCCGCATAGATTCTGGTGGGGGATATAGGGATCGAACCTATGACAAACGGATTAAGAGTCCGCTGCTCTACCAGCTGAGCTAATCCCCCTGAAAGAGGTCGCCATTATCCAGATCGGCCCTAGGCTTGTCAATATTGGGCGCCAACATTTCCCTACTTTTTGCGGTCTGTTTCCTTGCGGGCTTTCAGTTGAGCGCGTTGCTCTGTTTTCCGTCTGCGCATACTGACGATACCCTCGCCAGATTTTGGTTTTTCCGGTTCGGCAAATGGATTGGATCCTTGCTTGAACTGAACCCGCAATGGTGTTCCGACCAGTTCGAATGCCTTGCGGAACATGCCTTCCAGAAAACGTGTATAAGTGTCCTTGATGCCATCCACGTGACTGCCATGAACGACAATGATGGGAGGATTCTTGCCCCCCTGGTGCGCATAGCGCAGTTTGGGCCGCACACCCTTCGAAATCGGTGGCTGATGCTGCTGGACAGCCGCTTCGAGCACACGGGTAAGCTTGGGTGTGGCAAGTTTTGCCATCGCAGCTGCATAGGCCTCGTCGACTGACTTCATCAAAGGCGGTAGCCCCTGTCCCTTGAGTGCCGAGAGATAGTGAAATTTGGCATAAGTCAGAAAATGCAATTTGCGCGCGATGTCCTTTTTTGCCTCCTCACGCTTCTCTTCCTTAAGGCCATCCCACTTGTTGACGGCTACAACCAGTGCACGACCGGTTTCCAGGACAAAGGCCGCCAGGCTGCCATCCTGTTCGGTAATGGTATCCTGCGCATCCAGCACCAGAACCACCACATTGGCGTCTTCGATTGCCTGTAGCGTTTTGATGACTGAAAATTTTTCGATGGCTTCAAACACTTTGCCACGCCGGCGTACGCCAGCTGTATCTATCAACGTGTAGGGTTTGCCATTACGTTCGAAATCGATATGAATAGAATCCCGTGTAGTGCCAGCCTGATCGAACGCGATCACGCGCTCTTCACCCAATAACGCGTTGACCAGCGTGGATTTCCCAACATTAGGACGACCGATGATCGCGATTTTCGGTGGGGCTTCCTCGTCAGTTTCCACTTCTGACTCAACCGGAAAGCTCTCCAGCGCGAGATTGACCAGATCACGCACTCCTTCACCGTGAGCAGATGAAATTGCATAAGGTTCGCCCAGTCCGAGTTCATGAAATTCCGCAGCAGCGATCGCACGGTTCATCCCCTCGCACTTGTTGACGGCCAGGAGTACCGGACGGCCGCTGCGACGAAGCCGATCAGCAATCACCTTGTCCTGAGCCGTCACTCCCTGCCGCCCATCCACCAGAAACACTACGGCATCGGCCTCATCCACAGCCTGCAAGGTCTGCTTGGCCATTTCAACCAGAATGCCACTATCCACCAGTGGTTCAAATCCCCCGGTATCGACCACCAGGTAGCTACGATCGCCCACAACACCCCGGCCATAGTGGCGGTCACGGGTCAGGCCGGGAAAGTCCGCCACCAGTGCGTCGCGTGTTTTGGTTAGTCGATTGAACAGCGTGGATTTGCCGACGTTTGGACGGCCGACGAGGGCAATGGTTGGAATCATATGAAACTATTTTACTGTTACGGCGTATAGCCCACCGCCACGCGTCTGGAACAGTGCGGCACCCATGCCAAGTGCCACTGGCTGCGGCATGACAGCCGTACTGTCGGTTTTGATGCGTGCCGCAAAGTCTCCATCATCGCGGGACAGGACATGCACGTACCCTTCGAAATCACCCAGCAAGGCATAACGCCCCACGGCTATGGGTGCTGAAGTCTGGCGCCATTGCAATCCACCCTGACGCCAGAAACTCTTCCCATTGGAATAATCCAGAGAATAAACCGCGCCATTATTTTGTGTGATGTAAATAATAGAACCATCAGCTGACAGACCGACATAGCTGGAAAGTTCACGATTCCACAGCACGCTGCCCGAGGTGCGCTCGATCCCGACCGTCCGGCCGTTATAAGCGGATGCATACACATACCGGCCATCCACAACAGGGAGACTGGTTATATCCGCAATACGTTCGATCTCTGTCGTCCCTTTGGGTAAAGCAACAGAAGCTTCCCAGACCACTTTCCCGTCAGCTGAATTCAGGGCAACCAGCTTGCCCCCAGCAAATCCGACAAAGGCGATACCAGCCTCATCAATCACTATACCCGCGCTGCTACGCAAAGACAGCGTTGGCGTGGCGCGCTCATAGACCCATCTGCGCTTGCCATCCGCCGCATCCAGCCCATAAATGCGGGAATCCCCGCTACGCACCACGACCACCCCACCAAAAGTACGGGGAGCCGACAGCACTTCACTCGCAAGCTTGGCTTTCCATAGGGGTTTGCCTGAATTCTGGTCAAAGGCGAGGACCATCCCTTTGGGTGTGCCAACCAGTACCAGGCCATCACCTGCACCCGCCCCCCCGGAAAGTTTTTCACCGGTTGAAATTCTCCACACTGGTTTGCCAGTCTGCGCATCCAGCTTGCTCACATCTCCAGTCTGACTGGCAGCATAAACGGCCTTGCCTTCGACGGACGGAGTGAAATCGTAGTCTTCGGTGCCGCCCACGCTTGCCTGCCACAACAACTTTACTTCAGCTGTAGTCTTGATTTCCTTCAGTTCTGTCGGTGGGTCCTTGGCATCACGGCCAAACATGCGCTCGGAGATGTCGCGCTTTAGATCAGTCACGCTGCTACATCCAGCAAGTAACAGCAATCCCAGCAGCGTAAAAGTATAACGACTCACGTCAACTCCCCAGCGCATCCAGCTTTTGCTCGGTCAGTTTGCGGAATCTGCCTTTCTCATCAAGTTTCTTCAGCGCTTCGGCATAAGCTTTTTTTGCTTCGGCCGGCTTTCCTTGGGCAACCAGGATATCCCCCTTGAGGTCGGCGAAAAGGCCGTCATATGCCGGGTCATGTTGTTCCTTCAGGGTTTTGAGTGCTTCGTCATATTTCTTGTCCTCAATTTGCAAGCCTGCCAGCTGCAATTGTGCAATGGATTTCACTGCATCCTCGTTTGTATGGCTCATCGCCCATTCGATCTGCGCACGTGCGCTCTTGGCATCGCCGGATTCGTAATTGGCTCTGGCCGCCATCAGCGCCGCCCTGGCTGCATAAGGGGTGCCATTGTATTTGTCCATAATCTGCCCGGAAACACTTCGAACCTGCTTGATGTCCTTGATGTCGACCTGAAGCAAAGACTCATACTGGGCCGAGGCCTTGAGCGATTGCTGATGCTGGTAATAATTCCAGCCTTGATATCCGATCATGCCTGCGAACGCGACGCCTGCTGCAAGCATCACAAGTTGGCCATTCTGTCGCCACCACGCCTTGAGTGCGTCTAACTGTTCCTGTTCTTCCAGATCGTATGCCATGCTTTTTCCTACGGTTTGTTAGGCCTGCCGGTGGCGGCCGGGAATTGAATTCAATAAATTTTGCGTATATTGCTGACGGGGACTGGAGTAAAGGCTCTTCACATCACCCTGCTCAACTACGCGACCTTCATGCATTACTAATACGTAATCCGCAATATGGCGCACCACGCGCAGATCATGGCTGATAAAAACATAACTCAGGCCCATTTCAACCTGCAGTTCCTTCAACAACAACAGAATCTGGGCCTGAATCGATACATCCAGCGCTGAAACCGGTTCATCGCATACCACCACGCGAGGCTCCAGAACCAAGGCTCGCGCAATGCCAATGCGCTGTCGCTGGCCGCCGGAAAATTCATGGGGAAATTTGCCCATATCTTTCGCCGACAAACCAACCCGTTCCAGCATCCTCTGCACCATTCCACGCTGATCAGCAGCACTCCCAACTCCGTGTATGAGCAGCCCTTCTGCGACGATATCGCCGACTTTCATACGGGGATTGAGCGATGCGAACGGATCCTGGAAGACCATCTGCAAATGACGACGCGCCGCGCGCAATTCCTTGCCGGACAAAGTGGCAAGATCACGCCCCTCGAAAACCACTTCACCCGCATCAAGGGGCTGCAATTGTAGCAGACAACGTGCCAGCGTGGACTTGCCACTGCCTGACTCGCCGACAATCGCCAGGGTGGTCCCCTGTCTGACTTCCAAACTGACATGGTCCAGTGCTCTGACCAGCGTGGTGCCGAATCCGAATTTCCCGCTACGCTGCCTGTAGGTCTTTACCAGGTCTTTGGCAGAAAGAATGATTTCGCTCATGCCGCTTCGCCCAGCCATGCATAATCGATCGGCTTGAGCGGTTTCCTGCCTTCAGCATCCGGCACACAGTCGAGCAAGGCCTGTGTATAAGGGTGTTGGGGGTGGTCAAGTACCTGTCCTACCGGACCATTCTCAACAATCTGGCCACGGAACATGACAACGACATCATCGGCGATATCAGCCACCACACCGAAATCATGCGTTATAAACAGCATCCCCATGTTCATGCGCTGCTTGAGTTCGGCCAGCAAGGCCAGAATCTGCGCCTGTACCGTCACATCCAGCGCCGTTGTGGGTTCATCGGCAACCAACATGGCCGGCTCACAGGCCATCGCCATAGCGATCATTACGCGCTGACGCTGCCCACCTGAGAGCTCGTCCGGATAACTGTCTGCACGGGAGGCCGGGATGCCCACCTGTTCCAGCAGATCGTTCACCCGTGTCTTGAGCACATCACCTGTCAGCCCAAGATGCGCAGTGAGGCCCTCACCAATCTGGAATCCGATATTCAATACCGGATTGAGAGAAGTCATCGGCTCCTGAAAGATCATGCCAATTTTCTTGCCGCGGACATCCTGCATCTGCCGGGTTGAATATGCGGTCAGTTCCTGATCCTGGAACCAGATACTGCCCGATGCTCGCTGCAAAGCCCTCGGCATTAATCCCATAATGGAAAGCGCCGTCAGGCTTTTGCCGCTACCCGATTCGCCAACGACGCAGGTGGTCTTGCCCCTTTCGATTGCAAACGAAACATCATCCACCAACAAACGACCGGGCTGATTGCACGGGCTAACCGTCAGGTTTCTGATGCGGAGCAACTCGTTCATGAGTTCAGGACGTCGATCACACTGGGAATACCGAGACGTTTCTGTTCCCCACCCTCACGCAACGGTTTAAGTGTGACCTCGCCGACGTTTACCTCGTCGTCACCAATGATCACTGCATATCTCGCACCGCTGGCATCGGCCTTTTTCATCTGCGATTTGAAACTGCCACCCCCACAATGCAATAGCACGGCAAGCCCCTCGTCACGCAGTTGTTCCGCCACTTGCGTTGCCCATTGTGTGGCCGATTCACCGGCATGCACCACGTAGGCATCAGGCGCCAGTCCCGAAAACCGGGAATTCTGCTCCTGCATCAACGCCAGCAGACGTTCCACACCCATCGCATAACCGCAAGCCGGTGAGGATTTTCCGCCGATCTGCTCAACAAGGCTGTCATAACGGCCACCCGCACACACTGTTCCCTGCGCTCCCAGACGAGTCGTCACCCATTCGAATACCGTGGCATTGTAATAGTCCAGGCCACGCACCAGACGGGGATTGATCCGGTATTCGATCCCGGCAGATTTCAGCATCGCCTGCAGTTGTTCGAAATGCTTGAGCGAGGCCTCGTCCATATCCGCCATCAGCCTGGGCGCAGCCTCCACCATGGCCTGCATGGCAGGATTCTTGGTATCCAGAATACGTAACGGATTAGTGTGAAGACGACGCCTGGCATCCTCATCCAGCAATTCGGCATGCTCCTGGAAATAGGCAATCAATCGGCCACGATATTGCGCACGTGCCTCGGCAGAACCCAGTGTATTGATTTCCAGGCTGACATCCTGCAAGCCAAGCAGTTTCCAGAGCCGGGCTGTCATGATGATATGCTCGGCGTCCATGTCGGGGCCTTCATACCCAAGAGACTCGACACCGACCTGATGAAACTGCCGGTAACGTCCTTTTTGCGGGCGCTCGTGTCGGAACATCGGCCCCATGTACCACAATCTCTGCGGCGCGTTGTAAAGCAGATTGTGCTGCACCACGGCCCGAACGCAAGACGCCGTGCCTTCCGGACGCATCGTCAGGTGTTCGCCATTGAGGCGATCCTCAAAACTGTACATTTCTTTTTCGACGATATCAGTCACTTCGCCGATGGATCGTACAAACAGATCCGTGCTTTCAACGATGGGCGTGCGAATCTGCAAGTATCCATAACTACGCAACCAGTCGCGCACGGTGTCCTCGAAAAAATCCCACAACGCGGAATCTGCCGGAAGAATGTCGTTCATGCCACGGATGGCCTGGATAGTCTTGCTCATGGGAATTCTTGAAAAATCATGGGATGCCGAATTTTATCATGCAGGACCCGGCATCGCCCCACTCAGGGTAGCTTAAGCTGAAAGCACGCGCCATCGGCATTAGTCAGGGAGATCTCACCGGATCGACCCTCCATCCGGTGCAGAGCGGCAATCTTACCGGCCAGATACAAACCTAATCCCGTCCCGTGACGACCTAATCGCGATGGGGCCTCGAATAACGAGGCAAGCATTTCCTGCGGAAAACCCGGACCATTATCCTTAACTTCGAAAACCAGGAACCCTCCTTCACTCCGAACGGACAGGGCAACCGATGATCTGGCAAAACTGCAGGCATTATGGAGCGCATTGGACAGGGCAAGCCGGATCAAGGTCTGATCATAAAAACCATAGGATGGGGCCGTTCCAACATCCACATCAATCAGAATATCCGGGAAAAGTTCGCTGTATTCGGCGGCCAGTTCGTTCAGCAGGTCACTGGGGCAGGCGGTATCGACATGGGCGCTCAACTGACCGGACTGCTGTCGATACATCAGCAACAAGCCCGTCAGTCGTTGCGAGGCCTTCAGCGCGAGAGCGGTTTCTTTCATGGCATCCCCGCGCCGCTCGAGGTGAAGCGTCAGTTCGGCAAGCTGATTTTTGACATCGTGAATGATGGATGCGGCCAGGTCATCCATTCGGCTTTTGCACTTTCTTCAGCATGGAATCAATCTGCACCAGCTTCGGGTAATCCGCAGCCTTGTTCACCACCAGCTGGCGGTAACGCAGACATTCCCTGAATTTGATAGCGCTATAGCCATTTCTGGCAAGATCAAGTGCGAGCGCGAGTGAAGCGTTACTGACGATCTGAAGGTTGTTGGGCAAACGGTCAGCCGCATCACACAGCAGGTTGATAGCATCGACCAGTTCCCCAGATTGCGCCTTGCGCACCCCCTCATTATTAAGCTGAATCACTTCCATGACACTGCCCTGTATCATGGCATGGGCTTCTTCAGTACCTTTGCCGGCAGACGACAGAACCGCATGCACCCGGTCATGCACAGCGGAGTCATCCGGGTGGTTCTGAACCAATTGCTTGAGCAACTCGGTCGCCTTTTCCTCCTTGCCCAGTGAAAAACAGGCATCGGCAACGGCAACCGTCACGGTTGCAGGTAATTCTCCATGATTCACTGCCAGCGCCCTAGAAAGTGCGGCCTCGGCCAGTTCCGTATTTCCCGCCTTGCGTTGTGCCAAACACTCGCCGGTCGCCAGCAACACCTGGCTCACCGTATCCTTGAAGCTGCCACCTGCCTCTTTCAGCACTTCCAATGCTTTTTCAGGCTTACCCTGGTCGACCAGGGCCCTGGACAAGACTGCGTAATCCCGGGCTTCGCGAACCGGTGAATATTTGTGCCTGGCCAATGCTTCGCCCATGATCTCTTCGGCAATCTGCGGCTGCCCGGTATCTACGGCAATATCCGCAATATTGCGTATCCGGCTCAGGGTTCCCGGGCTGACCTGGCGTGCAGATTGCAGAATTTCCATCGCCCCCTGCTTGTCCCCGGTTTCTGACAAAATCCCGCCGAGAAAATCATAGGCTCCCATGAAACTGCTGTGCTCGTTAATAACCTCATGCGCAAGCATGGCTGCGCCAGTCTTGTCCCCCTTCAATCCCAGAGCACGTGCCAAACCCAGTTTTGCCCACGGTAACGGACGGATTTCCAGCAATTGCCGATAGTGCGCCTGAGCCTCATCTGCATCACCATGCTTGATCAGCGCAGCACCTTTGATTTTGCAGGCCTCGATAAAATATTTGCCCTTCTCCGCGATAATCCTGTCGCATTCCTCCACCACCCGACTCCAGTCTTTGGCATCGGTAGCCTTGTCCACACTGGCGAATTTCGCCTGACGTTCCATCAGTTTATCCAGCCGCTGATTGAGTTGCTCGGCAGTAAATGGTTTTAACAGATAGTCATCAGGAGAGCACTCTGCAGCCGTGACCACTTTTTCATAGCCGTTTTCCGCAGTAATCATGACAAACAGGGTATTCCGGCTAATCAAATCCCTGACACGCAGATACTCAAGAAATTGCTGCCCATTACTGCCATCGCCAAGAAAATAATCGCAAAGAATGATGTCATAGCTTTCCGCCTGCAAACGGTTCATGGCATCCTTGATGCTGGCCACCACATGCAGTTTCTCGAATCCGGAATGTGTAAGCGACATTTGCAACTGCGTGCGCATCCCAGGCTGGTCATCGATGACCAGCACTTTCTTATCCGAAAATTGATTGAGCATAGACATGGATCGCACTGATGATTTCTGTTTTTGCCTTTACCCGCCGGGGTACTCAAGCACAACTAGCCAGCTTATCCCCGAAGAGTCAAGCATCCGCCTATACCACCACAAGAGGAATGACCGGATTTTTTCGACGCAGCTTTCCGCCTTCGTTATAGTTAACACGCACGTACTCCTCAACGATAGCCTGAAATTCCTCGGCGATAGCATCCCCTTTGAGCGTCACGGTTTTCTCACCATCGACATACACCGGGGCAACTGGTACCTCCCCCGTACCTGGCAGACTGATGCCGATGTTTGCCAGCCTGGATTCTCCGGGACCGTTGACTACACACCCCATAACAGCGACGCTCATCGTCTCCACTCCGGGATAAATCTTGCGCCAAGTGGGCATTTGATCGCGCAAATAACGCTGGATTTTTTGCGCCAGTTCCTGAAAAAAAGAAGATGTTGTACGTCCGCATCCTGGACAGGCCGTCACCAGGGGTGTAAATGAACGAATCCCCATGGTTTGCAGAATTTCCTGGGCCACGATGACTTCCCGGTTGCGTGACTCACCTGGCTCAGGTGTCAGTGAAACACGTATCGTGTCACCTATTCCCTCCTGCAGAAGTACCGAAAGCGCCGCCGTCGAAGCTACAATCCCCTTTGAACCCATACCCGCCTCGGTCAATCCAAGATGCAGCGGATAATCGCAACGTTTCGCCAGTTCTCGGTAGACCAAAATTAAATCCTGCACATCGCTGACCTTGCAGGAGATGATGATCTTATCGCCTGCCAGGCCAAGCGCTTCGGCTTGCGCGGCACTTTCAAGTGCTGATTGAATCAGTGCTTCCCGCATCAGGGCTTCTGAAGATAACGGAGACTGACGCTGCGAATTTTCATCCATCATGCGAGCCATTTTGGCCTGATCAAGGCTGCCCCAATTTACGCCGATGCGAACCGGCTTGCCGTACTGGATAGCCGACTCGATCATGGCAGCAAACTGCTCATCCCGTTTAGAGCCTTTGCCCACATTGCCCGGGTTAATCCGGTATTTGGCCAGCGCTAATGCACAGTCAGAATATTGGCTCAATAACTTGTGGCCATTAAAGTGAAAATCCCCGATAAGCGGAACATTACACCCCATTGCATCCAGTTTTTTTCGGATTATGCTGACTTGCGCAGCAGCCTCGGGTGAATTGACGGTAATACGGACCAGCTCCGAACCCGCCTGCCAAAGCTCAAAGACCTGCCGGGCAGTGGCTTCTGCATCAGCAGTGTCGGTATTTGTCATTGATTGAACGACGACCTGCGCTTTTCCCCCAACAGGCACATCACCCACCATCACGCAGCGCGTGTTGCGGCGCTTGATTACAACTTGCGGGTCTGTCACGGGATTACTCCAGCGTAAGTCGAGCCACATTAGCCCTGGTATGAGGTGCAAGATCGACCGGTTGACCGTTGTAGATCAATTGCACACCTGCCGCATTACCCACATCGACCTTGAAGGGTGGCTGCCCCTCGGCCATTTCCTCACTGCCAACAGGCCTGGTTTTGCTTAAAATCTCGACTCCGTCCCGATCCAGAACACGTACCCAGCTTTCCTGAGTAAAGCGGATGGACAGATGGGCTTTGGCGACTGCCAATGGCAAAGTCATATTGGGCTGGTTGCCCGTCGTAGGGGCTGGAGGCATCGCTGGTGATTGCTGCCCGACAGGGTTGAGTGCAACGCTTGCATCAGATGGGCTTACGGGAGCGACTGGGACTTCCTGTGCGACTGGAGATGGCGCTGGAGGGGTCGCTTGAACTGGCTTGGATTTTTCTACTGGTGCAATCGCCGCTTCCACCGGCGCGGGGGATTGCCGTACAGACCATTCCATGTAGGCCATCCATAATCCCCCCGCAATCCCGATTAGAACTGAAGCGGCCAAATAAGGAAGCCATGTTTTTCGATCAGTCGTCCGGATCGGAATTCCCTCGGAAGGCAGGGAAATGGCCGCATCTCCTCCACGGTCAGGCAGCATATCCCGATACACCGCAAGTAAAGGATCGACTTCCAGATTCAGCAGTTTTGCATAGTTACGGATAAAGCCACGGGTAAAAGCCGGCGAAGGCAAAGCCAGAACATCATCAGCTTCGAGTGCCAACAGTTGCCGCGTGCTTAAACACAATTTTCGAGCAGCCTCTTCAATATCCATGCCCAAGCTTTCACGGGCCTCGCGAAAAGCACTTCCCAGACCGCTGCCGGGCCTGTTGACTGGATGTGTATCCTGCTCAGAAGGGTTTGGAATATCGTTACTCATGATGATCACTCAGTGCCTGAACGAAGCGCCTTGGCCTGGTCAGAATTTGGAAATTTGTTCCTTAGCAGCATACCGTAGCTCGCTTCTGCATTATGATCTTTGACTTCACGTGCAATTCGGATCCCCAGCCACAAGGCTTCTGGCGAGGGATCAACTCCAACCATGAATTGCTGGAAATACTGGCTGGCTTGCTCATACTCCCCACGCTTGAACAGAATACCCGCCATTTGATACTGAGCGCCCCGCAATTCCGGCTGCAGCTGTAGCGCATTGTTCAGATAGGCCTCTGCTGCCTTGTCATCACCCTTTTTTAATGCGCAAATGCCGGCATTGAGCCAGGCCGATTCTGGAGTTGTATAAAGGGGATTCTTGAGTGCCGCCAGAAATTCCTTGATGGATTCGTCGATTCTGTTTCTCGAACACAGGAAAGTACCGTAATTGTTATGTGAACCGGAGTTTTCCGGATCAAGCTGCAGAGATCTGCGGAAACTTGCTTCGGCCTTCTCATCCTCGCGTAACGCCTCGTAAACCAGCCCCAATCCGTTATGAGCCGGCGCGTAGCTGGGATCAATCTGCGTGGCAGTGGAGAATTCTTCCAGAGCGACCGCCATCTGCCTCTGAGAAAAATAACCGGACCCGAGATCCGTGTGAATTCGCGCCCGATTCCGGCTGGCGGAGTCCTGACTGTTATTGGCATAGGAGTTCTGTGATCCAGGCTGCCCGGCACAAGCAGTCAAAAAAATCAGCAGTAGTATTGACAGCTTTATTCTCATACACGTAACTCCATCATGTATTTGGCCTGACGCTTGGTTTTATCCCGTACTTTTCCCGCCAGTTGTCCGCATGCGGCATCAATGTCCTCACCGCGGGTCTTGCGGGTGGTAACGATGTAACCTGCCTCCGACAAGATACCACGGAAACGACGGATATTCTCGGGCTCAGAAGTCATGTATCCACTATTGGGGAATGGATTGAATGGGATCAGATTGAACTTGCACGGTACATCATGAACCAGTTCAATCAGTTGCCTGGCATGTGAGGGCGTATCGTTGATTCCGCTCAGCATCACATACTCAAACGTGACGAAATCGCGTGGCGCCTTTTCCAGGTATCGCCGACAAGCTGCCATGAGTTCCGCCAGCGGGTATTTTTTGTTGATCGGCACAATCTCGTCACGCAAAATATCGTTGGGAGCATGCAGGCTGATCGCGAGCGCCACCGGACATTCTTCACGCAACCGGTCCATCGCCGGTACCAGGCCACTGGTAGAGACTGTCACCCGGCGGCGGCTCAGGCCATAAGCCGAGTCATCCAGCATGATATTGAGAGCGGTTACCACGCGATCGAAGTTGGCCAGCGGCTCACCCATGCCCATCATGACCACATTGGAGATAATACGCTCGCCCCTGGGATCACGTCCAAGCGCCTTGTTGGCCAACCATAACTGACCGATGATTTCCGAAACTGTTAAATTGCGATTGAAGCCCTGACGGCCGGTAGAACAAAAAGTGCACTCCAGCGCGCACCCGACCTGGGAAGAGATGCACAGCGTGCCACGATCATCTTCAGGGATGAAAACGGTTTCAACGCCATTTCCTTCCCCCACGTCAATCAACCACTTGCGGGTGCCATCTTCGGAAATCTGCTCCAGTTTGACCATAGGTGGCTGGATCACCGCGATCTGAGCAAGCTTCTCTCGCAGTGACTTGGCAACATCCGTCATCTGCCCGAAATCGCTCACACCGAAGTGGTGCATCCAGCGCATCAACTGCTTGGCGCGAAATGGTTTCTCGCCGAGCCCGGCAAAGAACTCGGCGAGCTTTAGCTGATCGAAATCGAGCAGATTTACAGTCATTAACGCGAATAGACCTGCGAAGCCGGGAAGAAATAGCCAATTTCAATCGCCGCGTTTTCAGCAGAGTCGGAGCCATGAACAGCATTGGCATCAATACTTTCCGCAAAGTCGGCACGGATGGTTCCCGGGGCAGCCTTCTTGGGATCAGTCGCACCCATGAGGTCACGATGTGCCAGCACGGCGTTTTCGCCCTCCAGAACCTGAATCACCACTGGACCGGAAACCATGAATTTGACCAGATCGGCAAAGAACGGGCGCTCCCGATGCACGGCATAGAAACCCTCTGCTTCAGCTTGAGAAAGATGAGTCATGCGTGAAGCGACGATCTTCAGGCCGGCGCCTTCAAAACGCGAGTAGATCTTGCCGATGACATTTTTGGCAACTGCGTCGGGTTTAATAATGGAAAGGGTACGTTCTACAGCCATGATGACTCCAAAAGTTAAGTAAAAAATTAAACAACGAAAAATCTACAAAAATAACACGTTAGCAGTACAAAATAAACCAGTTATACCGCAACCGGGGCCTTAATGGGTGGATGAGGGTCGTAGTTCTCCAGCACAAAATCCTCATACCTGAAACCGAAAATATCCTTCACATCACGATTGATGCGCATGACAGGCAATTGACGCGGCTCTCGCGCAAGCTGTTCTCGTGTCTGATCAAGATGATTGAGGTAGATATGGGCATCACCCAGCGTGTGTACGAAATCACCCGCCCTGAGCCCACACACCTGAGCCACCATCATGGTTAGCAGTGCATAGGATGCGATATTGAAGGGCACGCCAAGAAAGATATCGGCGCTACGCTGATATAGCTGACAGGAAAGGCGACCGTCGGCCACGTAAAACTGGAAGAACGCATGGCATGGAGGTAGCTTCATCTGGTCGACATCGGCCACATTCCAGGCAGACACGATCAGTCTGCGCGAGTCTGGGCTGCGCTTGATCATCTCCACCACCTGTGCGATCTGGTCGATATGCGTGCCATCAGGTTTCGGCCAGTTGCGCCACTGATAACCGTACACCGGCCCAAGATTGCCATTCTCGTCGGCCCACTCGTCCCAGATGCTGACGCCGTTTTCCTTCAAGTAAGCGATATTGGTGCTGCCCTGCAGAAACCACAGCAGTTCGTGGATGATGGACTTGAGGTGCACTTTCTTGGTGGTCAGCAGCGGGAAGCCTTGTTCCAGGTTGAAACGCATCTGGTAACCGAACACGGAATAGGTACCCGTACCGGTACGATCTTCCTTCATATGGCCATGCTCGACGACATGGCGCATCAGATCGAGATATTGTTTCATTTCGTACGGTCCGCGATATAACGCTTGATAGCCTCGGCATCCGGGTCCATCACTTCAAAGCGCTGCGGCAGGGCTTCCAATCCGACCAGGTCAGCGGGACGCTCCGGTGCGCGGCCCAGCGCTTCCTGAATGGCATCTTCGAACTTGGCCGGCAGTGCGGTTTCCAGCACGATCATGGGAACACCGGGGTCTCGGTGTTCCAGTGCCACTTTGAGTCCATCAGCAGTATGGGTATCGATGGTAACGCTGTATTCCGCGGCGGTCTCGCGGATTGTCCGCATACGGGCCGCATGATTGCTGGTTCCCGAAACGAAGCCAAAATCGGCCACTTTGGCAAAATAGCCACCTTCGTTCAGGTCGAAGGCGCCACCGCCATCCACCTCGCCCCACAACTCGCGCACCTTGCCGCCGTCACGGCCGACCAGGTCATAAACGAAGCGCTCGAAATTGGAAGCTTTGCTGATGTCCATGGAGGGGCTGCTGGTATGGTAGGTCTGGGCTGCACCGCGCGGACGGTAGACACCAGTACGGAAGAACTCGTCCAGCACATCGTTCTCGTTGGTCGCCACCACCAGTTTGGCAACAGGCAGGCCGATCATTCTTGCAATATGCCCGGCACAGACGTTGCCAAAATTGCCAGACGGCACGCAGAAGCTGACCTGCTCGGCATTGCTGCGCGTGGCAGCGAAATAGCCCTTGAAGTAGTAGATCACCTGCGCCGCGATACGACCCCAGTTGATGGAGTTGACCGCGCCGATCTTGTGCGCCGCCTTGAAAGCATGGTCGTTGGACACGGCCTTGACGATATCCTGCGCGTCGTCAAACACGCCCCTGACGGCAATGTTGAAGATGTTGGGGTCCTGCAGGCTGAACATCTGCGCAGTCTGGAAGCGGCTCATCTTCTGGTGCGGCGACAGCATGAACACGCGGATGCCCTGCTTGCCGCGCATGGCGTACTCGGCGGCTGAACCCGTGTCGCCAGAGGTAGCCCCGAGGATATTGATCTCGCGCCCCGTTTTCTTCAGCACGTACTCGAACAAATTGCCGAGCAGCTGCATCGCCATGTCCTTAAACGCCAGCGTCGGCCCGTTGGACAGCGACAGCAGGAACAAGCCGTCTTCCAGCTTCACCGTCGGCGTGATGTCGTCGGCCTGCTGGCCTTCGCGCACATGGCAATACACTTCCGGCGTGTAGGTGCGGTTGACGATGTCGCGCAGGTCGGCCGCGGGGATGTCGTCGGCAAAGCGGGAAAGAATGGTGAATGCCAGTTCGCGGTAATCCATGCCGCGCATGGCGGCAAGGTCGGTCTCGCTGAACCGGGGGTAGCTTTCCGGCAGGTACAGGCCGCCGTCGGGCGCCAGGCCGCCCAGCAGGATTTCGCAGAAGGACTGGGCCGGCGAATTGCCGCGGGTACTGATGTATTTCATTTTCTTAACCGTTCAGTTCTTCCAGGCGGATACGCGTCACCTTGCCCGTAATCGCGGATAACGCCTCGATCTTGGCGATGGCCTGGTTGATGTTCTTTTCCACCGTGATATGGGTGAGCATGATGATATCCACTTCCTGTTCGCCCTCGGCCGGTTCCTTCTGCAGGAAAGCGTCGATGGAAATACCCAGGTCGCCCAGGATGCGCGTGATGTCGGCCAGCACGCCTGGCTGGTCCTTGGCACGCAAACGCAGGTAGTAGGCGGTGCGCACCTCATCCATCGCCAGGATGGTCAGGTCGGACAACTGGTCCGGCTGGAACGCCAGATGCGGAACGCGCTGATGAGGATCGGCCGTCGCCATGCGCGTCACGTCCACCAGATCGGCCACCACGGCGGAAGCCGTCGGCTCGGCGCCTGCACCCTTGCCATAATACAACGTCGGCCCGACGGCATCGCCCTTCACCAGCACGGCATTCATGGCGCCATCCACGTTGGCAATCAGGCGCTTTTCCGGAATCAGGGTCGGGTGCACGCGCAACTCGATGCCGGCCTCGGTGCGTTTGGTGATGCCCAGCAGCTTGACGCGATAACCCAGTTGCTCGGCGTAACGGATATCGTCGCGAGTAAGCTGGGTGATACCCTCGGTATACGCCTTGTCGAACTGCATGGGAATGCCGAAGCCGATGGCCGCCAGGATCATCAGCTTGTGAGCCGCATCAATCCCTTCGACGTCGAAGGTCGGGTCGGCCTCCGCATAGCCCAGGCGCTGTGCTTCCTTCAGCACGTCGCCGAAATCCAGCCCCTTGTCGCGCATCTCGGTCAGGATGAAGTTGGTGGTGCCGTTGATAATGCCGGCAATCCACTCAATACGGTTGGCAGCCAGCCCTTCGCGTACAGCCTTGATAATGGGAATACCACCCGCCACTGCCGCTTCGAAAGCCACCATTACGCCTTTTTTTTGCGCGGCTGCAAAAATTTCGTTTCCGTGTACGGCCAGCAATGCCTTGTTGGCCGTCACGACATGCTTGCCGTTTTCGATCGCCTGGAGGGCAAGCTCTCTGGCCACACTGTAGCCGCCAATCAGTTCGACCACGATATCGATAGCGGGATCGGATACCACAGAAAATGCGTCATCCGTTACCTCAGCCTTGCCCCCAGTGATTTCTCTGGCCCGGACTACATCTCGATCCGCGACCTTCACGATCTGAATGGGACGGCCTGCACGGCGGGTAATTTCTTCCTGATTGCGGGTCAAAACAGTCCATGTGCCACCTCCGACTGTACCGATACCCAGCAGACCTACTTTAATTGGTTTCATAAATCGTCAGTTTTTAGTATTTCAGTTACCGTGTTTCTTGCGGTATTGCTCGAGAAATCTGGCAATGCGGCCGATGGCCTCGGTCAGGTCATCTGCATTGGGCAGGAAAACAACGCGGAAATGATCCGGGGTCGGCCAGTTGAAACCCGTGCCCTGAACGAGCAGTACCCGTTCCTGTTCCAGCAGTTCGAGAATGAACTGTTTATCATCGGAAATCGGGTAGAGCTTTGGATCCAGTCGAGGGAACAGATACATCGCCCCTTTGGGTCTGGAACAGGTTATTCCCGGAATATCCGTCAGCAGCTTCCACGCAAGGTCACGCTGGCGGCAAAGTCGACCGCCGGGGGCCACCAGATCGACAATGCTCTGGTACCCACCCAACGCCGTCTGAATAGCAAACTGGCCCGGCACGTTGGCGCACAGACGCATGGATGCCAGCATGTTTAGGCCTTCAATATAGTCCTTGGCGTGCCGTTTCTCACCAGACACGACCATCCACCCGGCTCGATAACCGCAGGAACGATAGTTCTTGGACAATCCATTGAACGTCACAAACAGCACATCGTCGGCTAGCGATGCGATGGAGGCATGCTCATTGCCGTCGTAGAGAACCTTGTCATAGATTTCATCTGCAAAAATGATCAGGTCATGTTTGCGGGCAATATCGACAATACCCAACAACACTTCTGTCGGATACAACGCCCCGGTCGGATTATTAGGGTTAATGATGACGATGCCACGCGTAGCAGGCGATATTTTGGCTTCGATATCGGCCAGATCCGGCATCCAGTCGGATTGTTCATCGCACAGGTAGTGGCGGGGCGTGCCGCCGGACAGGCTGACAGCTGCTGTCCACAACGGATAATCCGGCGCCGGGACCAAAATCTCATCACCATTATTGAGCAAGGCGTTCATCGCCATCACGATCAGCTCGGAAACACCGTTGCCGATGATGACATCATCATTGTGCACCCCGACGATCTTCTTCTGCTGGGTATAATGCACAATGGCCTTGCGGGCAGCGAACAATCCCTTCGAGTCGCTGTAACCTGAAGCATCCGGCAGATTGTGGATCACATCCTGAACGATTTCTTCTGGTGCCTCGAATCCGAACGGCGCCGGGTTACCAATATTCAGCTTGATAATACGGTGACCCTCGTCCTCCATCTCACGCGCTCGTGCCAATACCGGGCCGCGGATGTCATAGCAGACGTTATTGAGCTTGGTGGATTTCAGTATGGGTTGCACGGCAGCAGCTTATCGCAGGTTAAAGCAACATATTCTATCACTGAATACACCCCCCCGCAGTCATTGACAAGATCAAGCGCACAGCCGCATCATGGAACCAATCATCTTTAAGGCCATGCCATGTCAAACACGTTGAAAGACCAGGAAATCGCCATGTTGCGCACTGAACTGGAAATGCTCATGAAAGAGCGCGAAGCCTTGCTGGAAGTTGCCGGTGCTGCGGCAGGACTCATTGCCGAACTGGATAGCTTCGATATTCCCAGCACCGCCATGGAAGCTGCAGAGCTGCTTTCGGCACGCGTTAACGACTTGCCGGAAGAAACACTCCAGGATGCCTTAACCGCCGTAGATGCGCATAGCATCGGATGATAAAGCTTTAACGGCAAACGCCAACCGAGTTGGCTGCGCACAATCTCCCATTCACCCACGTTACCCCGACCAGATTGGCTCCATCAAATGACGCCCCGCCCAGTCGGGCTCCCTTGAGGTTGGCATAGGCCAGATTGGCCCCTGTAAACCTGACACCCCTCAGGTCGGCGTCATGCAAATCCGCGCCCGCCAAAACGTAACCCGATTTGTCACAACCGTGCCAGTCCACCCTCCCAGAAGGTGGACTGTCACAGGTTGCAGCACGCAAACCAAGATCGATGGGTGGCGCCTCGGTACCGAAATGATGGATCGCCAATCCGGTCAGCACAACAATTCCGAACAGAACCACGACCATCACACTCTTGCCGGGCCGATAATTTGTCAACCAGTGATCCACTTCTGCAATCGACTCGCGATAAGTATGCTGAGCAACCGTCTCAGGCGCCTTACGGCGATCAACACCGGTTCTGGGAACTGCTCCGGAGGTACTGCCCTGCGGTGTTTCCCGCTTGCGTGGATCCGGGCGCTTGCGCTCGTCAAGATGTCGAAGCGATGCCCGGTAGCGCTCCTCCCGCCATTGGCTGTCTCCGCCCTCGGACAACTGTTGAATCTGTGCAACGATTTCCGGAAATCCCTCAAATGATTGCCAGAAATGACCATCAAGGCTGATCTGATCCTCTGATCTGATGCGTCCTAGCAGGATATGCTGAACAATGAGATTTTCCGGGAACGGGCCGCTAATCTGGCCATTTTTCTTGATCTGCCAAAGGCGGTAGGTGTTCATGTTTTAGTATTGGCAAGATGCGCCATTCCCAGTGCCGCCTGCGTGCAAAGTTTCTTGAATTTATCGTAGCAATCCGGTTTGACTCCACCGCCATCAGCATAGAACATCCCGATCACCTTCCCACCTAGACCGATCGACATGGCACAGAAATTCCGGCCTGAGGTCGTGGAAACAATACTTTCCGTCAGATATGCAGCGTATCTGGCACGATTCTCATCCGTCAGATGAATGGCCTGAGGCTTGGCCATCAACACAGAAAACAGATTTTTTTCATCCATGTCAAACTGGAACCCCTTGAGCGGGGACCCCTCATCGGCGCCAACCACCGCTCTGGCAACGAGCGTGCGACTGTCCTTTGTCAGCAATGCAAAAACAAGGCGTTCAAATCCGATCCCCCGACACATTCCACGCATGACCATGACCAGCAATTCATGCAAGGTCAGGCTTCCGTCCAGATGGCGTGCGATTTCGTCCATCACTTCCTGGTATGCATCATTCGCTTCTTCCACAGAAAGCCGGATTGTCTCAGAAACCCCCACAGAGTCTTCGGGCCAGACACCAGGAAGCATCGGCAACCAGGCCGCAGCCAGCGGAACTCCGCCAAATGTCTCCCGGCGCGCCGCTTCGGAGGCGGTTCGATGGATCCGGGCAATCACATCGTCCTGTGACAAGCGCCTCGCTTCTGCGATTTCCTCGATATCTTTCGTCAATGCCGGTTCGTACCATCCCCATTCGGCATGCCGCGAGAGCCGGCTTGCAAGCATGACACAACGTGGACGAACGTTAACTTCACACAGTTTTGGTTGCATGGCGGAAGTTACCAGCGGCGGCATGTTCCACTGCTCGGCCAACGCCAGAGAAAGTGCATTCAACGAAAATCCAAGAATCTCTGATTCGGCCTCGTTTCCGATTTGCTTGTGCCGTGTTCGTTCGAGCCTGATCATCAGGTCCGGATCAGCCTGCCACATGGCCATCTCGCCCACCTCATGCAGCATGGCAGCGATATACACCTCCTCAATATTGGTATCCAGCCGCTGCACTGCCCAATCTCTGGCTTGCATGGCCGCATGGTAGGAACGTGCGGCGACTCTGAGCAAACCTTGTCGTGCCGGCTGAGGCAAGACCTCCTCAAGTACCGGTGACTGGCACAACCGATTGAATGTGGAATCCAGTCCCAGCATCATAGCGGCATGCTCGGCAGTTACAATTCTCTGCGCAAACACACCGGATTTGTTGACGTTGGCCAATCGCATCAGTTTGAGCGTCATCATGGGGTCTGAGAGCACTACCGTAACAATGCGAGCCGCAGATACATCTGCGACGTTTCGCAACTCCTGAAGCCTGTCCACGCTTTGCCGCATCAACGGAATTTCCTGTGGAATCAGGCGGGACACCCATTCATCGATATCAACTGTCAACTTTGCTCCTTCTAATCGATACTCCAGGGACCATTTTCGGCAGTTCTTACACACACACTGTCCGAATCCGGTATTGGTTGCGGTAATTGGCGTTTCATTGCAGAATCGCTGTCATAATTCTAAACGCACAAGCATAACAAGCAAGGATTTAGTACATGAACCTGATCGTCGGTGCCCTTATCGTTATCGGTTGCATTATTGGCGGTTATGTCCTGGAACACGGCCATCTCGCTGCTTTATTTCAGCCGGTCGAATTGCTGATTATCGGTGGAGCTGCATTTGGCGCTACATTTATTTCACATCCCATGCCTGTCATCAAGAAGGCACTTGGAGGAGTACTCGGACTGCTCAAGGGCTCCAGCTATAAAAAAGAAAAATACATGGATTTGCTGGCATTGCTATACGCCCTGTTCTCCAAAATCCGCAAGGATGGCCTGATCGCGCTTGAGGCCGACATCGAGGATCCTGAAAAAAGCGCCATCTTTTCCGCATATCCCAGCGTACAGCACGACCATCACGCACTGGATTTCATCTGCGACTATTTCCGCATGATGGTCAGTGGCAGCATGAATGCTTTCGAAATCGAGAATCTGATGGATGCCGAAATGGAAACCCACCACCACGAGGCGCACGCTCCCATTGGGGTGATATCGGGTGCCGCCGACTCGTTGCCCGCGTTCGGTATCGTGGCTGCAGTCTTGGGTGTAGTGATCACCATGGGTGCCATCAGTGGCCCGCCAGAAGAACTCGGTCACAAAATCGGCGCCGCTCTGGTAGGCACCATGCTGGGCATCCTGCTTTCCTACGGTTTTGCCAATCCAATTGCCAGTGCGATGACCTACCAGATGGAAGATGAAGCCAAGTATTACCTTTGTATCAAGACATGCATCATTGCCTACCTCAACGGTTATGCCCCGCAAATCGCCGTGGAATTCGGCCGCAAAGTACTGTTCTCCAGCGTCCGCCCAGGATTCCTTGAACTGGAAGAACACGTCAAACAGAAGAAATAATCTCGCAAAAAGAGACCTGCCGCCATGGCGGAAGACAATACCCAGCCCATTATCGTTAAAAAAATCAAGAAAGGCGGCGGTGGCCATCATGGCGGCGCCTGGAAGATTGCCTACGCCGACTTCGTGACAGCCATGATGGCGTTTTTTCTCCTGATGTGGCTGCTAGGTTCCACGACCAAGGAACAGAAATCTGCAATCTCGGATTTCTTTCAGAACCCCAGCCCGATAGCCGGCCCGGGGGGGCAAAGCACCAGCATGATCAAAGTGGGCGGGGGCAAGGATATCACCTACTCCGAAGGCGATACCAAAAACGGATCCAACCCAGACCCGAAACCCAAAAAAACCGAGGCTACCGCGCCTGAAGTCGGACAGATCACGAAAACCGACAAGGAAAGACTGCTTTCTCTGAAAAAGGAGCTTGAAGATGCGATAGATGCCAGCGCCGCGCTCAAGCCATTCAAGGATCAGTTGCTGTTGGAAATTACAAAAGAAGGGCTTCGCATTCAGATTGTCGACAAGGAAAACCGCCCCATGTTCAGTAGCGGAAGCTCGGTGTTGCAGCCTTACGCTGCCGACCTTCTTCGGGAAATCGGCAAAGTCGTCAATCACGTCCCAAACCACATCAGTCTGTCCGGACATACGGATGCAACTCCATATTCCAAGTTTTCCGGTATGTATACGAACTGGGAACTTTCTGCAGATCGTTCAAACGCTTCGCGGCGGGCCTTGGTTCAAGGCGGCATGGATGAAGTGAAAGTGGCCCGGGTAGTCGGTCTGTCCTCGGCCGTTCTTTTTGACAAGGAAAATCCGGCCAATCCGGTGAATCGCCGCATCAGCATTATTGTTCTTAACAAGGAAACCGAGGATGCCATCCTGCACGATGAAGGAAAACTCGATCAGACCACGGCAGAATCCAATGCAGGAGTTCCAGCCACGCCGGTAGCGCCACCCTCGGTCGCCATTCCTCCGATGCCCCCCCCTCCGATTGTTCCAGCGACAAACAAGGCTGTTCCTTCAACGCCCCTTATACAGCCACCAGCACCACCCATTCCGCCACCGGCGCCCGCACAGGCCAAGCCAACATCGGAAAAGGCTTCAAGTACCGCCCAACCTAGTCCGGAAGCAGCTGCGATCGCCGCTGCTGCTTCAGCAGCAGCAAGCTCTGTATCCAAACACTAGAGGGATTCCGGTTCCGGAATTCGCCAAATCAGGATTTTTGACCGGTGAAAATCTTCCACTGGAATCACCCGATCCGGGAGCTGCGCTGGAATCTCAAAGGTATTGCTGATCAGCAGACTGCCTGCTTTCATTTCTCGTCTTGCCTTTTCCCATAGCGCTCCCATTGGAACCGGGGAAAGATACGCATAGACAAAATCATACTTTCCCAGATCCATCTTCCAGAAATCCCCATGCAGCATCCTGCAGTTAGGATGTTTCTGCACCCGGATCCAGGCCAGCAGGAAGGGGATTGGCGCATGCTCAATTCCGTTAAAGCGACCCTCGGGCCTGACGGTTGCAAGGTGGTCCAGCACCCCGCCAACACCAGCTCCAATATCTGCAAAATCGAACGGCTTTCCCATTGGAAGCAGGGTTTCCAGGGCCTGCCAGACGGCTCTACTGGAGAGATAAAGTGGAACCTGAGTGCGGTAGGTACTCCAATAAACAGGAGCAAGCACAAGGAAGCCGACTAAATAGATCCAGGATGGCAACTGGAGAAGATAGGCCATCGTCAATGCCGGAACGAACAACAACTGTATCGGCATCCACCAGCGCGGAAACTCCGCAAGATATGACATGAGAGCCGCCAGTACCCCGATGCCGGTTGCCACTGCCAATAATGAAGGATGCCAACCCAGAGAGCGGATTGCCAGAGCTGCAAGACAAATTGCAAGCAGTTGGAGCAGCAATGCCTTGAGAATTGGTGGCATCCGCATATGGTTCAACCTATCCGATAAACTTCCGGACCGGTGCATAGCTGCGGCGATGCTCGGCGGTAACTCCGTACCGCGCGAGCGCCGCCAAATGTTCCGGCACCGGGTAACCCTTGTGCCGATCGAATCCATACTGTGGGTAAAGTTCGTGCAAGCGCATCATGTCGGCATCACGTGCGGTTTTGGCAAGAATAGATGCGGCAGAAATTGCAGCAATCTTGCTGTCACCTTTAACGATGGCAGTTACGGGGTAGGTCACAGTGGGACAATGCAATCCGTCGACAAGAATTTCATCCGGAACAATTCTCAGTCCTTCCACGGCCCGTTTCATGGCGAGAAGACTCGCACGCAGAATATTGATGCTATCAATTTCTTCGACGCTGGCCTGAGAGACACACCACGCCATTGCGTGCGCCTTGATTTCCAAAGCCAATGCCTCGCGTTTGCCTGCTGTAAGTTTCTTGGAGTCTGCCAGTCCGATAATTAGATGTGCCGGATCTAGAATCACTGCGGCAGCGTAGACGGCACCGGCAAGTGGCCCGCGGCCGGCTTCGTCAACGCCACAAACCAAGCTCAACTCAGCATCCCCAATACCGCGCCGGCAGCTTTTTCCGCAGTGTTTTGACGCAACTGAAGATGGATATCCGCAAACTGTGCCTGAATTTCAGTTACCCTGTTCTTATCGTAAATCATACGCAGCAATTCGTCGGACAGTGCTTCCGGGGTAGCTCGACTCTGCAGCAATTCAGGCACTACAGTTTGACCTGCCAAAATATTGGGCAGGCCCACCCATGGCAAATAACCCATTCGTTTCATGATCGGCCAAGTCCATGGTGACATGCGATATGCGATCACCATCGGACGCCTGAGCAATGCAGCCTCAAGCGTTGCCGTTCCTGAAGCAACAAGAACACCATCGGCTGCGGCCATCGCCAGATGAGCATGACCGAAGAGCATTTTGATCGGCAACTCCTGTGCATGATTGTGATAAATTGCCGCCTCAAATCGCTCACGGGTTTCACGTGTAATCAGTGGCACCAGAAACTGGGCATCTGGCACATCCACGACAATCTGCATGGCTGTTTTGACAAAAAGATCAGCCATGTACCCGACTTCGCTCTGGCGACTTCCCGGAAGCAAGGCAATGATCAACCCCGGACTGGTGATCTTGAGTTCGGCTCGCGCTTGTGCACCATTCTGTTCCGGCGAGATCATATCAGCCAAGGGGTGTCCGACATATGTGGCAGGAACGCCGGCTTCGTCGTAGATCGGCTTTTCAAAAGGGAAAAGGCAAAGCACATGATCTGCCGATCGCCTGATATTTCTGATTCGGCCGCGACGCCATGCCCAGATCGACGGACTCACGTAGTGGATGGTTTTAATGCCCTTGCGCCGCAACATCCTTTCGAGGCCGAGATTAAAGTCCGGGGCATCAATGCCAATGAAAAGATCTGGCGGGTTTCTGACAAAATAGCGCACAAGCTCGCGCCGCATACGTACCAGCCCCCAATAATGCCTGAGAACCTCGAAGTAACCGCGCACCGCAAGACGCTCCATAGGATAGAGTGACTCTGCCCCCTCTTCCAGCATTCTGGGACCCGCAATACCGATAAATTTCAGATCGGGGGACTTCGATTTGAGTGCAGCAATCAGATGACTGCCGAGCAGGTCGCCAGAGGCTTCGCCAGCGACAATTCCAATGGTAGGCATGATGCAAAGAAAAACTAGGGCGTGTTCACACTAACGAATGATTCCGCGAGTCGAACTGTTAAGAAATTCCAGCAGGATTGCAATGTCCGAAGCATCGGCACTTTGCTTTGCCAGTACGGATTTGGCCTCCTCCAGTGTCAGACTGGAACGATACAAGGTTTTATAGGCGCGCTTAATCTCAGTGATACGCTCTGGAGAAAAACCTCGACGCTTAAGACCTTCAGCATTGATTCCGTGGGGTGCCGCATCGTACCCGGCAGCTGTTACATAGGGCGGCACATCCTTGAATACGACAGAGCCAACAGCGGTAATCACATGGGCGCCGATCTTGCAGAACTGGTGCACCAGTGTAAAACCGCCGAGAATGGCATGATCGGCCATATGCACATGACCTGCCAGCGAGGCGTTATTGGCCAGGATGGTATGATTGGCGACTTTGCAATCGTGGGCAATGTGAACATACGCCATGATCCAGTTATCATTCCCGATGCTGGTCACGCCGGCATCCTGCACCGTGCCCCGATTGAAAGTGCAAAATTCCCGGATGGTATTGTTATCCCCAATTTCCAGCCGGGTAGGTTCCCCGGCATATTTTTTATCCTGTGGCGCGGCTCCGAGTGAAGCAAACTGGAAAATCCGGTTGTTTTTTCCAATCGCTGTCGGTCCCTCGATCGTCACATGGGCACCGACGCTGGTCCCCGCATCGATACTGACTTCCGGGCCGATAATCGAATATGGCCCGATTTCGACATCGGGCGCAAGATCAGCTTTGGGATCAACAATGGCAGTTGGATGAATCACGATAGGCTCTTGGAAAAACCGCAGAATACAGACTGTTATAGGGGCCTGATTATTTAATCATTTTTAAAGTGCACAACAGATCGGCTTCCGCCACCACAGTGTCATCGACCAGTGCCTGGGCGTTATATTTCCAGATACCACGCATGATTCGATCAATTTTTACCTTGAGAATCAGCTGATCTCCTGGAGAGACCGGCCGCTTGAAACGCACGTTGTCTATGCCGGCAAAATAATAGACCGAGTCATCGGATGGTTTGCTCTGCATCGTCTTGAAGGAAAGAATGGCAGCCGCCTGAGCAAGAGCCTCAACCACAAGAACCCCCGGCATGACCGGATGATAGGTAAAGTGCCCGGGAAAGAAAGGTTCGTTGATCGTCACATTCTTGACTGCCGTGATTTCCTTGCCTTCCTCGAGTTCCAACACCCGGTCCACCAGCAAAAAAGGATAGCGATGCGGCAAGTACTCAAGAATCTCGTGGATATCCATGCTGCTCATGACGGGCTTCCCTTCAGTTCGTTCAGTTCATTCTCAAGCCGGGCAACACGCTCGACCAGTCCATCAAGATGGCGTATATGGGCTGCTGTACGCAACCAATCGCCGTGGGCCTGAAATGGCATCAACGCAGTGTATGTGCCAGTTTTGGCAACTGACCGGGTAATCATGCTTCCTGGGGTGATAGTAACACCCTCGGCAATTTCAAGATGCCCCAAAATCATGGCAGCCCCGCCAATTCTGCAATGCGGTCCGATTTTTGCACTGCCCGCAATCCCGACACAACCCGCTATTACCGTATGAGCGCCGATGCGGCAGTTATGTCCGATCTGAATCAGATTGTCGAGTTTAACGCCATCTTCAATCACGGTATCATCCAGCGCGCCCCGGTCAATGGTCGTATTCGCTCCTACCTCGACATTATCGCCTAACAAGACACGTCCAATTTGTGGAATCTTGACCCACTGTCCACCATCGTTTGCATGGCCAAAACCATCTGCCCCGATAACCGCTCCGGCATGCACAATACAGTTTCTGCCGATACGGCATCCGTGGTAAATCACAACATTGGCATAAAGTCTCGCACCATCGGCAATTTCAACCCCTTCACCCACAAAACATCCGGGGCCGATGACAACATTTTCACCCAACACTGCACCAGAAGCCACAACGGAGTTTTCTCCGACGCTCACTTTTCCTGCCAGAGTGGCGTCCGGAGCAATACAGGCGCTGGATGCGACGCCGGCATTAACAACGGGGCCCGGATTCAAAAATGCAGTCAGCCGCGCGTAATACGCATAAGGATTATCGGTGATGATTCGCGGCAGATCTGAAGCGTCCGCGTGGCGAGGGGGAAGCAGAACCGCTCCGGCCCCAGTAGTTCTCAGCATGGGCAGATAACGGTCATCGGTGATAAAGCCAATCTGATCAGCCTTTGCACTGGCCAGGGAAGCTACCTGGTTGATGACTACTCCGGTATCCCCAAGCAGTTCCCCGCCAAACTGCGCCACTATTTCGGGCAGGGTCACCATATAGGGCATGCCGGATAAAATTATTTCTTGCCCAGCGCCTTAAGCACCTTATCGGTGATGTCAGCTTTTTTGCTCGAATAAGCAACACCACTGTAAACCACCAGATCATATCCTTCAACTTCTGCAACGGAAGTCACCGCCTTGTTGATACGATCCTGCAGCGCACTGAGTTCCTCATTCTTGCGCAGATTGACATCTTCACGCAATTCGCGTTGCTTGCGCTGGAATTCTATTTTCAGGTTGGATAGATCGCGCTCCTTATTACGTCGATCTGTTTCAGACATGGTAAGACTGTCCTTGTCGAGGGCAGTCTCATGATCCTTGATCTGTTTCGCCATCGATTCAAGATCTTTCTGGCGACCGCTGAATTCTTTTTCCAGTTTCTTTCCGCTTTCCGCTGTCTGCGGTGCGTCCTTTAAAATCTGCTCGACGTTTACAAAACCAAGCTTGGTTTCAGCCGCCTGGGCAATGCTAACAACCAGACCAAAACCAGCCACCAGCATCATTTGCAACAACTTGTTCAATTGAGTTTCTCCTGAAAAAAAAACTAATTCTTAAAACTGCGAACCCATCTGGAATTGCAGTACTTCCGTCTTGTCTTCCGGTTTCTCATTAAGCGACTTGGCTAACACCACTTTCAGCGGTCCGAAGGGAGAATACCAACTTACGCCGACACCGGTGGAGTAGCGCATGCAATCGCCCATCGAATTGTCGCAACCACGTTTCTGATCCACCTTTCCACCCCAGACAGAACCGGCATCGACGAAGGCCGACAAGCGCCACTGTTTACTGTCCTTGAGGAATGGAACCGGAAAGAACAGTTCGGCATTGCCTACAATCCTTCTCGTCCCCCCAACGGCATAATCCTTGCCATCATCCGCGGTATTCCTCACGCCATCCAGACCGGGGTCCACGTCTCTGGGGCCCAGTGAACTTGAACCATAACCACGTACAGAGCCGACACCCCCCGCATAAAAGTTCTTGAAGAACGGAAAGTCGTTTGACCCATATCCGCCCGCATAACCAATCTCGCCATTGAGCATCAAAGTGAATGTCTTGGTGATATCTTTATACCACGCGTGCTGGTAGTTCAGTTTGTAATATTCCTGATCCAGGCCCGGCAGACCGATTTCTGCGGTTGCTCTCTGCAACACCCCCTTGTTCGGGAAAAGTATATTGTCCCGCGTATCATGTGCCCAGTTCAAATCCAGGCGCAGGGAAGTATTGTCACACCCCGTATCGCTATTGCAGTAATCGATGTAGCGCTGAGGACTCCTTTTATCAAGATCAAGCTTGGTGTAATCGAAAGTCAATCCAAAGCCGATGATGTCACCCTCATTAAGCGGGATCCCGAAATTCATACCGGCGCCATAAGAAGAAGATCTGTAGTTACCAACATCCAGGGAACCAGAGTCCACATCCTTGCGATATACGCTGAAGCCGCGGCTCACACCGTCGGGCGTGAAGTAAGGGTCAGTGAACGAGAAGGCGTAGGTCGTATTGACCTTGCCGGTATTGACCTGAGCACTCACCCTGTTACCCGTCCCCAGGAAGTTGGCCTGATTGACTGTCACTCCTAACACCACACCTTCCGAGCTGGAAAGACCGGCTCCGAACATCACGCTCCCGGTGGATTTTTCCTTGACATCAATATTGACATCAACCTGATCGGTCGTGCCTGCCACTGCAGGAGTTTCGACATTCACATCTTCAAAATACCCGAGCCGATCAAGACGTTGCCTGGATCGTTCGATCTTGCTTGCGTCATACCAGGAAGATTCAAGCTGGCGCATTTCGCGGCGCATCACCTCGTCACGAGTGCGCGTGTTACCCGTCAGGTTCATGCGTCGCACATAAACGCGACGACCAGGATCCACAAAGAAGGTAAATGCAACCGTGCGCTTTTCCTTGTCCACTTCGGGCACCGCATTAACGTTAGCAAATGCGTAACCTTCGTTGCCCAACCTGTCCCCGATCGCTTTGGAGGATTCCGTTACTTTCTGACGATTGAAATTCTCGCCCTGCTCCACCGTAATAAGTTTGCTCAGTTCGGCTTCAGGAACGAGCATTTCACCGGCCATTTTGATATCGGATACAGTGTATTTTTCACCTTCGGTGATGCTGATGGTGATGTAAATGTCGCGTTTGTCAGGCGTGATCGAAACTTGGGTGGAATCGATACTGAAATCCATGTATCCCTGATTCATGTAGAACGAGCGCAGGGCCTCCATGTCGGCGGAAAGCTTCTGTTTGGAGTACTGGTCATCCTTGTTCCACCAGCTAAGCCAGTTTGGAGATGTCAGCTTGAATTGCTCCAGCAATTCCGACTCTGTGAAAGTCTGGCTGCCAACAATGTTAATGGCCTTGATCTTGGCGACCAAACCTTCTTCAATCTCGAATTTTACGCCGACACGGTTGCGCTCCATCGGTGAAACAATGGCCTTAACCTTGGCACCGTACTTGCCCTGTGAAAGGTACTGTCGTTTGATTTCCTGTTCGGCCTTATCCAGCATCGAACGGTCAAAAATCAGGCCCTCGGCCAGCCCGATTTGCTTCAGCCCTTCCTTCATCTTGTCACTGGGAAAGGCACTGTTTCCGGAAAAATCAATCTTGGCAATCGCCGGGCGCTCTTGCAACACGACTACAAGCACCCCCCCCTCCTGCTCAAGGCGGACATCCTTGAAGAAACCAGTTGAAAACAACCCCTTGATCGCCTGCGACGCCTTGTCATCATCCATGGTCTCACCGACCTTGACCGGAAGATAATTGAAGACGGTTCCCGCTTCAGTGCGCTGAATGCCCTCAACCCGGATATCCTTGACTACGAAAGGCTCCATGGCCATCGCTGATGTCGTATACAGCGCAGAAAGCAGTAATGGCAACATGCGTAACTTCATATTATTCAGCCCGTGATGATGCGGTTTATGTCGTTGAATATGGCAACTGCCATCAGCAGACCCAGCAATGCCATGCCTGCGCGTTGACCGATTTCCATCGCGCGTTCGGAAACCGGTGCCCCCTTAAAAATTTCCACGATATGATACATCAAATGCCCGCCATCCAACACGGGAACAGGCAGCAAATTAAGTATTCCCAGACTGATACTCACCAATGCAAGAAAGCCGGCAAAAGCCTTCCACCCCACATGGGCTGTCTGACCAGCCACACTGGCAATCGTTACCGGCCCGCTTACACCTTTCCATGAAACCACACCAGCCACCATGTTGCCCAGCATTTTCAGGCTCAGCACAGAAGTGTTCCAGGTTTTTTCGATCGCCTGACCCAGCGCCGGAAGTGGTGGATATCGTATTTCAGTCATGAATTTCTTAAGCTCTTCATCACGCATGCGGTAGGCCGCACCAATACGCCCAATGGTTTCTCCGTGCTCCTGGGCCGCATCCGGAATCAACTCCAAGGTCAGTGCATCCTTTCCGCGAAAAATTTCCAGGCTTAATTTTTTCCCGGCGCCAGCGCGTATCTGCAGGACAAAAGATTCCCAGTCCTGCACCGGTGTCCCATTGACTGTGTTGATCAAATCATCCACTTTCAGGCCTGCACGCTGAGCGGCGCCATTCTCAAGAACTTCGCCTATACGCGCCGGAATTTGCGGCGCCGCGGCCACCAGCCCCAATTGTTCCAGCACGTCCCCATCAAAACCATTGTGCGCCAGCACACTCAGGTCAAGTCGGTGCAAGAAGGTTTCGTTTTGTCCACTGACCGCTTCAATCTCTGCAATATTGGATTTGAGCGATTGCTGCAGAATGGCCCAGCGCACATCCTGCCACGAAAGCACCGACGTACCGTTGACCTTGGTAATCACCTCATCCGCCTTGATACTGGCCTGCGCGGCTGGCGACTTATCCGGAACCTCGCCCAGCAAGGGCTTCATGCCCGGAATGCCGCTCATGAACAACACCCAGTAAAGGAAAACGGCCAGCAGCAAGTTGGACATGGGGCCGGCAATGACGATCGCACTGCGTTTCCAGACGTTCTGGCGATTGTAAGCCAGGTCCAGTTCCATTTCGGTGACCGGAGCTTCACGTTCATCGAGCATTCTCACATAACCGCCTAGCGGAAATGCGCCAATCACAAACTCGGTACGATCTTGGCCGAAAATCCGTGTATAAACCGGCTGACCAAAACCGACGGCAAATCGCAATACTTTGACCCCGCATAAGCGGGCAGCCAGATAATGTCCGTATTCGTGCGCGACCACCAGTACGCCGATGGTGACCAGAAACGCCAGCAAGGTCATCATGACGTGCTCCTCGCAATCCACAACCGTGCTGCTTCACGCGCTAAGCCATCCGCTGTGATCACATCAGCCAGGCTCGTAATCGGATGCGCTCCAATAGCGGTCATAACAGTTTCAATGAGACGCGGTATATCGGTAAAACCTATCCTTTCATCAAGGAAAGCCTGTACCGCGACTTCATTGGCAGCATTCAGGACTGCCGGTGCCGTACCTTCAAGCTCGAGTGCCTCGAAAGCCAGTCGCAGACAAGGAAAACGCAGCGTATCAGGGCGCTCGAAATCCAGTCTTGCAGCGGCAAACACATCCAGCGGAGCCACTCCGCTATCGATACGATCAGGCCAGCCAAGTGCGTGAGCTATCGGGGTTCGCATATCCGGGTTGCCAAGTTCCGCCAGTACGGAACCGTCGTTGTATTGCACCATGGAATGAATGACGCTCTGGGGATGGATGACCACCTCGATCTGATCTGCTCTGGCACCGAAAAGCCAGTGAGCCTCAATCACCTCCAATCCCTTGTTCATCAGCGTTGCCGAATCGATGGTGATTTTTGGACCCATAACCCAGTTAGGGTGATTAAGCGCCTGCTTCGGGCTCACGTGAGCCAGTTCGTGCAGACCAAGCTTGCGGAAAGGGCCACCGGAAGCGGTAAGCAGAATTTTGGTAATGCCGTTCCGGTCAAATCCGGCGGAAAAATCGCGTGGCAAGCACTGAAATATAGCGTTGTGTTCACTATCGATCGGCAACAGTGTTGCACCATATCGATGAACAGCCTCCATGAACAGGCTGCCCGACATGACCAGTGTTTCCTTGTTGGCCAGCAATACACGCTTGCCGGCCTGTGCCGCCGCCAGTGACGGCTTAAGCCCCGCTGCTCCGACAATTGCGGCCATCACGACATCTACTTCGGGGAGGGAGGAAACCCGTTCCAAGGCTTCCAGCCCGCATAACACTTCTGTCTCCAGACCTTCGGCGACCAGGCCAACACGTAGCTGCTCGGCCGCGTCCTCGTCCAGCATCACGGCAAATCGCGGGTGGAAACGTCGACACTGTTCCAATAACGGTCCGACGCGGGTATTGGCAGTTAATGCAAAAGCTCTGTATTTGTCGGGGTGCCGGCCAATCACGTCCAGGGTATTGATGCCTATGGTACCGGTCGCACCCAGAATCGTGATGTTGTCTGGCTTGCTACTCATACCATGCAACGTAATAAAGCGGAAAATGCAGGTAAAAAGCAGCCAGAGGCAATGTGGGGAGCAGCCCATCGATACGATCAAGTACTCCCCCGTGGCCAGGCAGCACATTGCTGCTATCCTTCAGACCCGCCTGTCGCTTGAGCAATGACTCGAACAAGTCACCAAGAATACTCAATACTGTCAGCCCCCAGAAACCGACAATCAGCCAGTAACTGATCCCGGATATCCGGCTGACCAGAAAACCGTAAATCGTCACCGCCACCATCGCGCCCAGCACTCCTTCCCAAGTTTTACCAGGACTGATCGCGGGTGCCAGTTTGTGGCGTCCAAAGGCTTTTCCTGAAAAATAGGCCGCACTGTCAGCTATCCATACTACGGCCATCACGCCCAGCAGCAGCATCGGGCTCACTTTTCGCAACTGCACCAGAGCCAGCCAGGAAGGGACCAACACCAGGATACCGACCAGCGCCAGCAGGGGTTTAAGTTTTTCTCGGTGCAGCCTGATCAGCCAGACGGGAACCAGCACCAGCCATAACACCACTGCACCCAGCAGGGCCCAGAAAAGTATCCGGGGCTGCATATCGAACATCAAACCATGCCACAGATCAGGCAGCAGACATAGACCAATCAGCGTCACCAAGCCGGCAAAAGCCTGCTGCGAAGATAGCGAAAATCCGGATAGACGACTCCATTCCCAGGCCCCCATGACGATGATTCCCAGCATCATTGATGCCCAGTAGAGATCAGGCAAGAAAAACAGTGCGGCCAAAAAACCGCCCATTAAAAAAAAGGAAGTGACGAGCCGTGTCTTAAGCATTCGTCAGTTGCTCGCTGGTACGTCCGAAGCGACGTTCACGATGCTGATAGGAGTCCACAGCACGCTGGAATTCAGCCCGATCAAAATCAGGCCACAAAGAAGCGGTGAAATAAAGTTCGGTATAGGCCAATTGCCAAAGCAGAAAATTGCTGATTCGCTGCTCCCCACCGGTACGAATGAACAAATCCGGTTCCGGCGCGTAAGGCATGGACAGGTAGGGTGCCATATCCTGCTCGGTAAAATCCGCCACTTTTTCGGGATGTGTGTGCAATAGGCGCTGCATGGCTTGCATCATATCCCATCGGCCTCCGTAATTTGCGGCTATCGTCAGCGTCAACTGACGGTTGGATGCTGTCAGTTTTTCTGCGGCATGGATTTCCTTCTGAAGCAGAGGATCAAATCGGGACCGGTCACCGATGATGACCAGGCGAATATGATTTTCGTGGAGTTTGATCACTTCCCGCTTCAGCGCTTCCATGAAAAGATTCATGAGAAAACTGACCTCGTCTGGCGGACGGCGCCAATTTTCACTGCTGAAGGCAAACAGGGTCAGATATTCAACCCCGAGTTCGATGCAGGTTTTGACGGTATCACGGACAGTTTCTACACCGCGCTTATGCCCCATGATACGCGGCATGAAACGTTTTCTGGCCCATCGCCCGTTGCCATCCATAATGATGGCAACATGGCGAGGTACGTTGCGCACCTCGGGAATATTCTGTGTGGAACTGGAGAACAGTGCCAAAGTATCAGACCGCCATCAGGTCCGTTTCTTTGGTTTGCAGCATCTTGTCGATTTCGGCGACAAACTTGTCCGTCAACTTCTGAATTTCCTCTTGTGCGCGGCGCTCGTCATCCTCGCCGATTTCCTTATCCTTGAGCAGTTTCTTCAGGGAATCGTTGGCATCTCGCCTGACGTTGCGTACGGCCACCTTTGCACTTTCAGCCTCACCCCGGACAACCTTGATAAGATCCTTGCGTCGTTCCTCGGTCAATGCCGGCATTGGTACCCGGATAACATCACCGTTAGTAGCCGGGTTCAGGCCTAGATCAGCATCCCGTATGGCCTTCTCGACCTTGGCAATCATGGGTTTTTCCCATGGCTGAACAGTAATGGTACGAGCATCCGCCAGACTGATTGCTGCCACCTGATTAATCGGCATCAGGCTGCCGTAGTAATCCACTTGAACATGGTCAAGTATGCCGGTATGGGCACGCCCCGTGCGCACCTTGCCGAGGTCTGCTTTCAGTGCCTCCAGCGATTTCTGCATTTTCTGCTCAGCGGATTGCTTGATGTCGTTGATCATTTGCACAACTCCAATATTCAGGGGGAAACCAGCGTCCCCTCGTCTTCACCCATCACCACGCGCCTGAGCGCGCCTTGCTTGAAAATACTGAATACATTCAGAGGCATCGACTGATCCCGGCATAAGGTGAGCGCCGTGGCATCCATCACTTTCAGATTGCGAACGATCGCCTCATCAAAACTCAATGTCTTGTAGCGCATTGCGTCAGGATGCGTTTTGGGATCATCCGTATAGACCCCATCGACCTTGGTGGCCTTGAGCACAATTTCCACGTTCATTTCCATGCCGCGAAGCGCTGCCGCCGTATCGGTCGTAAAGAAAGGGTTGCCGGTTCCGGCACCGAAAATCACAACCTTGCCTTCCTCCAGATAACGCAATGCCTTGCCCCGCACATAAGGCTCCGCAACCTGCTCAATTGTCAGGGCGGATTGCACACGCGCCGGAAGATCAATCCGGCGCATGGCGTCCTGCAAAGCAAGAGCGTTCATGACAGTTGCCAGCATCCCCATGTAATCTGCCGTCGCACGATCCATGCCCGCCGCGCCTGGCGCCACGCCTCGGAAAATATTGCCCCCGCCGATGACCACTGCCACCTGTATTCCAAGGTCGACAACCTCCTTGATCTCAGCAACGATGCGTTCGATCGTGTCACGGTTGATACCATAGCTGTCCTCACCCATCAGGGCTTCGCCGGACAGCTTGAGCAGGATGCGCTTGTAGGCGGGAGCGGTCATGATCAGCGTTCGGCCTATCCCTTGGCAGCAGCAGCCACTTCGGCTGCAAAGTCGGTGACAACCTTTTCAATGCCTTCGCCCACCACATACATGGTGAAAGCGGCAACACTGGCGCCCTTGGACTTGAGCAACTGTTCAATGGTTTGCTTGTCGTCCTTGACGAAAGGCTGGCTCAGCAGGGTAACTTCCTTGAGGAACTTCTGCACAGTACCATCCGCAATCTTCTCCAGCATGGCTTCGGGCTTGCCGGCTTCTTTGGCTTTTTCGATGGCAACACGTCTCTCAGCCTCGATTAGTGCTGCATCAACACCGGAAGCATCCAGCGATTTCGGCTTGGCGGCCGCGATGTGCATCGCAATGTCCTTGCCCAACGTATCGTCACCACCAATGACATCAACCAGTACACCGATCTTGCTGCCATGGACATAACTGGCAAGTTTCCCCTTGGCTTCAACCACCAGAAAACGGCGCGGCGTGATATTTTCACCAATCTTGCCAACCAGCTGGGTGCGTGCATCTTCCACCGTACCATTGCCCATTTTTAAACCGGCAACTGCGGCAATATCCGCTGGCTTGCTGCCAGCAATAACCACGGCCAAGTCACGCACGAATGCCAAGAAGTCATCATTCTTGGCACAGAAATCCGTTTCGGAATTCACTTCTACCATTGCACCGTTCTTGCCATCCGCACTGATGCAGATACCTACGGTTCCTTCGGCAGCGACACGTCCGGCTGCCTTGCTGGCCTTGTTGCCAAAGCGAACACGCAAAATTTCTTCGGCACGCGCCATGTCTCCTTCAGCTTCGGTCAGGGCTTTTTTGCAATCCATCATTGGCGCATCGGTGCGCTCACGCAGGTCCTTGACCATGCTTGCGGTAATTTCCGCCATGCTAATACTCCTCAAAACTTACTTAAAAAATGCAGAATTTCGGTACAAAAAAAGGGGCGCTACCGCCCCTTTTTCAGGAGATGCTTAAGCGGCTGCACCTTCTTCGACGAATTCCTCTTCACCTCCAACGGCCTTGATCACCTCGTTAAGCGATTGCGCACGGCCTTCCAGCACCGCATCCGCAATGCCGCGTGCATAGAGTGTAATGGCACGACTTGAATCGTCATTGCCAGGGACCACGTATGCCACCCCATCAGGCGAATTGTTGGTATCGACCACTCCGATTACAGGAATGCCCAGTTTGCTGGCTTCAGTCACGGCACCGGACTCGTGACCAACATCGATAATGAATATCGCATCCGGCAGACCACCCATATCCTTGATACCGCCAATAGAACGCTCCAGCTTTTCCATCTCACGGCGAATCGTAATACCTTCCTTCTTGCTGACCTTCTCGATGCTGCCATCGGCTACCATGGCTTCAAGGTCGCGCAGACGCTTGATGGATTGCTTGACGGTCTTGTAGTTGGTCAGCATGCCACCCAGCCAGCGGTGATTGACAAAAGAACAGCCAGCACGAACAGCTTCTTCCTTGATGATGTCGCGCGCCTGGCGCTTGGTGCCAACAAACAGGATTCGACCCTTGTTAGCCGCCACCTGGCGCACATACTTGAGTGCATCCTGGAACATGGGCAGGGTTTTTTCGAGGTTGACAATATGAATTTTGTTGCGGTCGCCAAAGATGAATGGTGCCATCTTGGGGTTCCAGTAACGGGTCTGGTGGCCGAAATGCACACCAGCTTCCAGCATTTGACGCATGGTCACGGACATTTTAATCTCCTGTAAGGGTTAGTTTCCTCCATACGCCACAGCAACTCATGACGAGCACCCTGTACGAGGCGTATGTGTGAATTTGCCTTCTCTTTTGAAAAGGCCGCGTATGTTAACATGACTGCCTGTTTTCATTCAAGGCTAAGGCAATTCTCACATCGGCACGCACCTCAATGGCAATCACCATCAAAACACCTGAAGAAATCCAGAAAATGCGCGTTGCCGGCCGGCTGGCCGGGGAAGTGCTTGATTACATAACTCCGTTCGTCAAGCCTGGCGTGACCACCGAGGAGCTGGACAAACTCTGCCACGACTACATGGTTGATGTGCAAGGCTGCATTCCGGCGCCGCTCAATTATGCGCCACCCGGCCATCGACCATACCCGAAGTCCATTTGCACTTCGATCAATCACCAGGTATGTCACGGTGTTCCGGGCGACAAGAGACTGAAAAGCGGAGATATCGTCAACCTGGATATCACGACTATTAAAGACGGCTTCCATGGAGACACAAGCCGAATGTTTTTGGTCGGCGAGGCTACCATACAAGCAAAACGGTTGTGCGACATTACTCACCTGTGCATGTGGCGAGGGATTGCCCAGGTTAAGCCGGGAGCCACACTGGGCGATATCGGGTATGCCATACAGAAATATGCCGAAAGTAGCGGTTACTCCGTTGTACGGGAGTTCTGCGGGCATGGCATCGGCAGAAATTTCCACGAAGATCCGCAGGTTCTGCATTACGGCAAGCCCGGCACGGGAATCAAACTGCAGCCCGGCATGATCTTTACCATCGAACCCATGATCAACGCAGGAAAACGCGACATTCGCCAGCTTGGCGATGGCTGGACCATCGTGACCAAGGATCATAGCCTCTCTGCGCAATGGGAGCACACCGTTCTGGTCACCGAGACCGGATTCGAGGTGCTCACTCTATCCGCCGGTTCCCCACCCGTTCCAACCTGATGACCAGCCTTTCTTCATGGCGTGCAATGCTTCAGGCCGGCAATGCAGCCATACGAGCGTCTTTTGAAAAAAAACCGGACACCTGCAAGCTATTGCGCAACCAGTGCCGGCAAATTGATGGCTTACTACGCGAAATCTGGGAGCAATCCGGCCTCCCTTCGACAGCCTGCCTCATTGCGGTAGGCGGCTATGGACGGGGTGAGCTTTTCCCACAGTCCGATATCGACATTCTGATACTGCTGCCTGAGAGTGACGAAAGCAGCCATAGCATTCACATCGAACAACTGATCAGCCAGCTTTGGGACATTGGACTGGCCATCGGCCACAGTGTTCGCACCCTGCAGGAATGCCTGGTCGAAGCTGCGAAAGACGTCACGGTTCAGACCAACATGCTGGAAGCACGGTTTCTTGCGGGCGATGAAAATCTTTACGAAACATTCAGCAAGGCCATTTGTTCAGGATTTGAACCAATCGCCTTTTTTGAAGCGAAGCTGCGGGAGCAGTCACAACGACATGCCAGATTTAACGATACGGCATACAACCTTGAACCCAACATCAAGGAGAGTCCCGGCGGATTGAGAGACTTGCAGAATGTGCTGTGGATAGCCCGCGGTAACGGATTGGAGCCCGGCTGGAACGGTTTGGTAAAGCATGGTTTGCTGAGTCCGGCCGAAGCACGCCAGATAGGTCGCCACCAGCGATTTATTGAAAATCTACGCATACGCTTGCATTACCTGGCAAACCGCCGCGAAGATCGGCTATTGTTTGACCATCAGAACACGCTGGCCGAACAGCTCGGTTTTCACAGCACCCCAGACCGTCGCGCCAGCGAGCATCTGATGCAGCGGTATTATCGAAGTGCAAAATTTGTAGCTTTGATGAACGATATCCTGCTTCAGGGTCTGCGTGAACAGTTTGCCACACCGGACAGATCACCCTGTGTCCCCCTTGATACCTACTTCAAGGCTCGGGGCAACCTGCTCGAGATTGTGGCCCCCAATGTCTTTCAGCACCACAGGGAAGCCATTTTGCAATGCTTCCTTACCATGCAGCGCCATCCGCATCTGACTGGAATGAGCCTGATGACGATGCGTAGTTTATGGCAGGCACGGCACATGATCGACCGTGCATTCCGCAATGACCCGTATCAACGCCAGTGCTTCATGGATATCCTGCGCGAACCTGATGGCATTCTGCATACACTCAGACGCATGCACCGCTACGGCATTCTCGGACGTTACATACCCTCTTTTGGGCGTATCACCGGCCAGATGCAACATGATCTGTTTCATGTATACACCGTGGATGAGCACACTCTAAACGTCCTGCGTAATATCCGCCGGTTTTCAGCGCCATCGCATTCACATGAGTTTCCCCTTTGCAGCCGCCTGATGGCGGACTTTGAACGCAAGGAGGTCCTGTACCTTGCCGCGCTATTTCACGACATCGCCAAAGGACGAGGCGGCGACCACTCCACCCTGGGCGCCTCAGATGCACGTCGTTTTTGTCGAGCGCATGCCCTTCCAGAAGAAGATACTGCTTTGGTGATCTGGCTGGTGAGAAATCACTTGATCATGTCGTCTACAGCACAACAACAAGACATCAGTGACCCGGATGTCATCGACACCTTTGCCCGCAAAATGGGGAGTATCCGTCATCTCACCGCGCTTTATCTGCTCACGGTGGCCGATATCCGGGGCACTAGCCCCGGCGTGTGGAACGCCTGGAAAAGCCGTCTGCTCGAAAACCTGTACCACGCATCCTTGCGTAAGCTTCATGGCGAACAGCGCAACATCGCGGAAGAAATTGTCGACCGTCAGACACAGGCGCAGGAAATCCTTGGACGTTACGATATTTCCCATGCTGCTTGCCAGCCATTGTGGAAGCACCTTGATGAAAGCTACTTTTTACGTACCGATGTCAGGGAAATTGCATGGCAGACCCGGTTGCTGCTGACCCATGTCAACACCATACAACCGATTATCCGCACCAGGCTATCGCCAGAAGGTGACGGCATACAGGTCATGATCTACACACCAGACCGTAATGATTTATTTGCACGGATCTGTGGGTTCTTTGAACGCCTTGGCTACAACATTGCAGAAGCACGCGTCCACACCACGCGCCACGGCTATGCTCTTGACAGCTTTCTGGTGTTGGACGCAAGCGACCGAACTGTCCGATACAGCGGACTTTTGGCCCATATTGAGAAAGAACTGGGTTTAAAACTAAGCTCCAGTCTTCCACCCGAACCTCCCCTGGAAGGCCGAGTCAGCCGACGAGTCAAACATTTCCCAATGGCACCCCAGATCAGCATCAGGCCCGATGAAAAATCAACCAGCCACATACTCTCGTTGATTGCCAGCGACCGTCCAGGGTTGCTATCAAAAGTTGCGCAGATTTTGCTTCATCATCATGCAGCCCTGCAGTCGGCCAGAATCAACACTCTCGGTAGCCGCGCTGAAGACACCTTCGTCATCTCCGGCCCCAATGGGAATCCCCTGCCCTCCTCTATAGATCAACAAATTGTTGGTGCGTTAACCAATGCACTGACTGACTCGACGTCGATACGACCCGACTACGGTAACAGGCATCAGGTAATTCTATAAAGCCTTGATGCAAGCCTGGTTTTAAGTAGTCACCACCAGGGCCGACAAAAGGCGCCAAATGGAAATTGACCATCGCTGACAGCTATGGTTAAATGCCGGCCTCTTGGGCGGTTAGCTCAGCGGTAGAGCACTGCCTTCACACGGCAGGGGTCACTGGTTCGATCCCAGTACCGCCCACCAAGTACCACCAAAAAGCAGTCCAAAGAAGTACATATAACCCGCGTAAATACTAGAGATTCGCGGGTTTTTTGTTGCTTGTCACCGGCGTCACTCATTGTGCGAATTTCCCCATGTAGAGACAGTGGACAATCCCTTACTCTAGGAATATTATTTTTCCACTCCCAAGAAACTTGAACAAACCGAGGGGATTATGGCCAACTACGAATGGAAACCAGAATATAGCGTTGGCCATAGCATGCTTGATGCACAGCACCAGAAGCTATTTGCAATCTGTGACGAGATTGAACACCTTGACGACACCACCGTGGGATTTTCAGATGACTTTCAAAGGTTACTTGAAGAACTGATAGGGTATGTTTCAACGCATTTTGTCGATGAAGAAAAAATTCTCGAAAAGCTGAATTACCCAGATATTAAGGTGCAACAAAAAGAACACAGCCATTATCTGAACGACCTTTCGGCTATTCTGTTTGAGGCTGAAAAAGGTAAATTGAATCTTCCAGCACTAAAAGTGTTTGCCAGCTCATGGATTTCAACCCATGTTTTTACGCATGACATAGCTTTCAAGGAATTTTTACTGGCAAATACCTGAACGACTAACAACAAGCCCAAGAAAGAAATAACCATTTCCATATCGTCCACCCTGCCAGCGTTCATTAGGCCAGCCCTAAAAGCTGCTTTTGTTACCACATGGAAGGCGCCATCGGCTCGGAATCAGCTATGCCTGAACGTAAATAATACTCCCGGTCGTAATCGTCATTGAAACACTGAACTGCTGCTGTTGCTGTGCATTCCCATCCACATTTTCCTGTAATTTTTCAAGGAAATCCTTAAGAGATACCTGTGAGTCAGAAGAACCTCCTCCCAGGGTATCGAGCAGATTCTTGAATGCATCCTGCAACGCAGAAACAATATTGCCTTGAGAATCCCCGGCGCTTCCGTTAGAAACCAGATTGGCATCCGGAGCTGCAAGTGCCGGTACGCCGGCAGGCTCCGTACCAGTAGCTGCACCCGTCGCATCCGGTGCAGGAACTGAAGAGTCCACAGGAAGCAGACCAGTCGTATTTGATGGACTGGATGCGGTAGTGGAATCAAGATTGCCAACCAACAGACTCAGACTTAATGAAACGCTCGTATATGAAAGACTTGTAGCCTGACCGCCACCCGAACGGTCATCACCATCACCGTCATTTTCGCCCTCGCCAGCCCCTTCGCCGCCGTTGATATCCAGACTTTTCAACGCATGAATCAGCGCATGCATAAAGGCATGCAGCGCCTCCTTGACGTCGCTTCCGCCATAAGACCTACCCACTCCCTCTTCAGATTGGACTGAGCCAGCAGCATTTGGATCGTTGGCTGCATCGCCCTGCTGATTGTTGAGACTGAATCCGAACTGGCTGAATGTGATCTGCACACTTTGCATCAGGCCTCGGAATCCCCCCTGCCCGCTCGCCTGATCAGAAACAGCAAGTGGAGCAGGAGCGGGTGCCGTATCCGGTACTTGTGGAACGCTTGACTGAGAACGGGACATCATCGCGATCGAGGAGTATTGAAAACTCATTGAGACCGCATTCGCCTGTATGCTATTCGTCATCATCGCACCCCCTAGTCAAAGTGTAATTTGATGTAATCATTTCAAACACATGCTTCACTAACGGCAGATTTTCGTGACAATTTAGAAAATATTAATGCAGCCGGCTTCAGATCTATAAACAGGCTGATGACATCGTGTTCCAGCGGAGATAAGCGCAGAATATTTCATGCTGAGTCAATCACGATACAACCTGTGCTAAATTACGTTTTCAACGCGACTCTATAATTCGGAATGCTCGACCATACTGAAGCTGTTTGCACCTACTGGGGCAATACCAAAGTGGAAAGGCATCACAAGCTTTCCCTTAAGTAGATGTGAAAATTGCAGGGCTATGGGTAATGGGTGACGTACAGGAGATACCGAATCAAATTGCGTAGCAAGTAGGAGACAAGGTCCGTTATTTCATGCTCACATCGACACATTCCGTTTCAGGATCCCAACCGTCGGAAGTACTCGCGCGTCGTGTCGACCTGCTTTATGTGCATGCCAGAAGCGGAATCCTGACCTCTCTCGGTAATGCCGTCATTTACATCTTTGTGATGTGGAAGGTTGCGTCGCATACACAGTTATTGATCTGGCTTACTGCGACGGTACTTGTTGCCACCGCCCGACTTATCCTGGTGAGCAAGTACAACCGGGCATCCCCGTCCGCATCAGAAATCCGCCCATGGCTGAACCAGTTCGCTCTGGGTGCAGTGGTTGCCGGACTTGTGTGGGGTTCGGCCGGGATTTTCTTTCTGCCACCAAATCATGACCTGTATCAGGCCGTTACCTTGCTACTGCTCGCCGGTACTGCAGCAGGAGCCACTTCCACACTGTCAAGTATCCTGTCCGTGTACCGGGCATTCTTGTTTCCCTTGCTCCTGCCACTGATCATTCACCTGTTTTTCATTGGCAGCGAAATTCACATTGTTCTTGCATTAATGACTAGCCTTTTTCTGTTCATGCTCAGCCAGCGTGCAGCGGTGACGACACATAACACCATTTCAGATGCATTGCTCTTTGGCCTGAAAAATGAAGTTCTTGTGAATGATCTTGAAAACACCCTTGAGCAGTACAAAAAAACGCAGGCTGAACTCGTGGAGCTTTCCGAACTCAACGATTCGATCATTACACATTCCAGTTCCGGAATTATGGTGTTTCGACCGGATGGTGATTGCATTCTGGCCAATGCAAGCGCCGCCAGCACCCTCGGTGCAACACTGGAAGAATTGAAAAATTACAACCTGCGAAAAAGTGAAGCGATGCGAACATCCGGGGGGATCGAAATTGCCGACAGAGTGTTGCAGACCGCCAGTAGCGAGCCATTCGAACTTCGGATACATACCATGTTTGGCAAGGATGTATGGCTGGCCGGGCATGCACAGCTGATTCAAAGAAAACAGGAGTCACTGCTGCTGTGCGTATTCAATGATATCTCCATATACAAGGAGGCCGAAAAGACCTTGAAAATGGCCAAGGATGCTGCCGAGGCTGCTGCCAAGACTAAGAGCCAGTTTCTCGCCAACATGTCACATGAAATCCGCACTCCGATGAACGCGATCATGGGACTGAGCGAACTGGGTGCACACGAAAACTCCTTGGACAAGGCCAAGGACTACCTGGCCAAAATCCGCACATCCGCTTCCGGGCTGATGGAAATCATCAATGATATTCTTGATTTCTCCAAAATCGAGGCAGGAAAGCTGGAAATAGAGATTGCGCCCTTCAGGCTCAGTGATGTGATCGACAGTGTCATGATCATCATGGAAATAGAGGCCAACAAGAAAGGCCTCCATCTCAACCGATCAATTGCATCCGATGTCCCTGACATGCTTCTAGGTGACAGCATGCGATTACGCCAGGTGCTCACCAACCTGATCGGCAACGCCATCAAATTCACACATCAGGGACAGGTTAGCCTGACTATCAGGAGAATCACGTCACCGGATAGCCGGGTAGAACTGGAATGCGCTGTCATCGACAGCGGAATTGGCATCACTGCAGAACAGCAGGCCCGATTATTCAATCCATTTACCCAGGCCGACAGTTCCACCACCAGAAAGTATGGCGGTACCGGCCTGGGTTTGGCTATTTGCCGGGAACTGGTACATCACATGGGCGGGAATATCAATGTGGCCAGCATACCCGGCCAAGGAAGCAAGTTCACTTTTACTGTCACCCTGGAACCGGCATCGTCCGTAGACGAAAAAACAATCACACAAACCTTCGGACCTGTTCGCGACTTCTCCGGCATGCACATCCTGCTGGTCGAGGACAACACGATCAATCAGGTCGTCGCCAAAGCCGTGCTTGTTCGTGCCGGAATCGATGTCACGATTGCCAACAATGGGGAAGAGGCAGTCAACATTCTATCCAAAGATGCCTCGGCCTTTGATGCCATTCTGATGGACATTCAGATGCCGGTAATGGATGGGCACGAAGCTGCATCTTTCATCCGCAGTCAACTCAATCTGACTACAATCCCGATTATTGCACTCACAGCGCACGCGATGGATGAAGAAAAGGAACAATGCATCGCCAGCGGCATGAATGATCACGTCATCAAACCGATAAACCCTGCACAACTGTTTGACGTGCTTGGAAAATACCTTCAGAACTAGTTTCGGCTACGGCGCTTGAACTGGCTGGCCTTGCCCGACCTGTCAGCCGACTTGGCAACCACTGCCGCCGGTTGCCATGCCGGCACCAGATGCTTCTTGCCACTTCCGATCAGATCAGCCCTGCCCATCGCCTTAAGAGCTTCCCGTAGAAGTGGCCAGTTAAGCGGGTCATGGTAGCGCAAGAAAGCCTTGTGCAGTTTGCGTTTGCCTCCGGCACGGGGAACCGGCACATCTTCACTGGTTTTGGTTACCTTGCGCAACGGGTTTTTGCCGGAATGGTACATGGCGGTTGCCATGGCCATGGGAGTAGGTGTAAATGTCTGAACCTGATCCAGCCTGAAATTGTTGCGTTTGAGCCATAAGGCAAGGTTAAGCATGTCTTCATCGGTCGTTCCCGGGTGGGCCGCAATGAAATACGGGATCAGATACTGCTCCTTGCCCGCCTCTTTCGAAAATTTCTCGAACATCTGCTTGAAGCGGTCGTAGGCACCCATGCCCGGCTTCATCATCTTGGCCAGCACGTTTTCCTCGGAATGCTCCGGCGCGATCTTGAGATAACCGCCAACGTGGTGTTGCACCAGTTCCTTGACGTATTCCGGTGATTTGACCGCGAGATCGTAACGTAAGCCGGAGCCAATCAGGATTTTCTTCACGCCCTTGATCTGACGGGCTTTGCGATACAACTGAACCAGGGAACTGTGATCCGTATTGAGGTTATCGCAGATGTCTGGATAGACGCATGACAACTTACGGCAGGCGGATTCAATACCGGGATCCTTGCAAGCCAGCCGGTACATATTGGCGGTCGGGCCGCCCAAATCGGAAATGATGCCGGTGAAGCCTTCCACCTTGTCCCGGATTTCCTCGATCTCGTGCAAGATGGATTCTTCCGAACGGCTCTGGATGATGCGGCCTTCATGCTCGGTGATGGAACAGAAAGTACACCCTCCAAAGCAGCCGCGCATGATGTTGACCGAGAACCGGATCATCTCCCACGCCGGGATTTTTGCATCCTGATACGCCGGATGCGGGCCGCGTGCATAGGGCAGGTCGTAGACGTAATCCATCTCTTTCGTGGTAAGCGGGATGGGCGGCGGATTAAGCCAGACGTCCCGATCGCCATGCCGTTGCACCAGCGCCCGGGCGTTACCCGGGTTGGATTCCAGATGCAGCACGCGTGAGGCGTGGGCATACATCACCGGGTCGTGGCTCACCTGCTCATAGGATGGCAGGCGGACGACGGTATGGGTACGGTCCAGCTTGGGCTTGCGGTGGATCTGGATCACATTGGTTTGGGCGCTATTGGCAGCGGCTTCTCCGGCAGTCGCCGCGCAGGATTTTCCGGTTTTTTCCAGCGCCGGCTCCATCGCATAGGGGTCGGGATGCGGATGCACCGCGCCTGGCGTATCCATGTCCGAAGAGTCCATTTCCGACCAGCCTTCGGGGATGCCTTTACGCAGGAAAGCCGTGCCGCGCAGGTCGTTGATGTTGGCGATGGGCTCACCCTTGGACAGCCTGTGGGTCAATTCCACCAGCGCGCGTTCGGCGTTGCCGTAAAGCAGAATATCCGCCTTGGAATCCACCAGCACCGAACGTCGCACCTTGTCAGACCAGTAATCGTAATGCGCAATGCGTCGCAGGCTTGCCTCGATGCTGCCGATGACGAGAGCGACATCCGGAAAGGCTTCACGGCAACGCTGGGAATATACCAGCACCGCACGATCCGGACGTTTGCCGGCTTCACCGTCGGGTGTGTAGGCATCGTCGGACCGGATTTTACGGTCGGCCGTATAACGGTTGACCATACTATCCATGTTGCCTGAAGTCACACCAAAATAGAGGTTGGGCCTGCCCAAAGCCTTGAAGGCTTCCGCTGTCTGCCAGTCTGGCTGGGCGATGATTCCGACACGAAAGCCCTGTGCTTCCAACAAACGCCCCACCAGCGCCATGCCAAAACTCGGATGATCGATATAGGCATCCCCTGTCACCAGAATGACATCGCAGGAATCCCAACCGAGCGCATCCATCTCTGCCCGCGAAACCGGGAGAAAAGATGCGGTGCCAAAACGTTTTGCCCAATAGGGACGGTAGGAATAGATCGCCTGCGGAGCATTCATGGCGCGTATTGTACTCTCGCAAGGCCCGGCTTTCCCTGTTATCACACTACGACAGTAGCACTTGCCAGTCCCATCCTTTATGATGTTCACACAATACAGCTGTAAAAAATAAAGTTTGAAAATTTACTCTACACTTCGGCGTTTCCTGCTGCCCATCATTCTGGTTTCGATTTCGGGACCACTGATTCTGGCTCAGCGTGAGTATTCGCTGGAGATGCACTTGTTCGAGACTGAAGCTCAGTTCCAGACCGAGTCATTGACAAGATTGCTTAGGTTGAGCGAGCAACTCATGATGGAGCGTGTCGTTTCTTCGATGCGTTTGCTGAAAAGCAACAGCGAGCGTCTTTATGGCCAACCCGGTTTTGATGGTTCGACAACACTTGCAGGCTCTAACGGCTCAATCAGTCTCAATGGACAACGTATTCCCAACCTGACACTGGGAGGACACTCACAGATCAGGAATTTTGATCTGGTTGATGGCGTCACCTCGGTGATGGGTGGTACAGCAACCTTGTTCGTGAGGGATCATTCAAATTTTGTCCGCATTTCAACCAATGTCACCACTGACAATGGTACCCGTGCGGTAGGTACGACACTGAACCCGCATGGCAAGGCAATCGCAGCGCTTAGTTCGGGAAAATCGTTCTACGGTGTGGTTGACATACTGGGGTCACCTTACATCACAGGCTATGAACCCATGCAGGATAGCCGCGGCAATGTGATTGGTGCATGGTACGTGGGATTCAAGGTTGACACCCAGCCTCTGCGTGAGGCTGTTGAATCGACCCGTATGCTGGATTCTGGTTTCGCAGCCATACTCGATTCCAACGATCACATCCGGTTTCTATCCTCGCACACCCCGCGCGCTCAAGCAGAAAAGCTTTTGAGAATCAATGATCTAAACTGGACGATCGTCAGCAAATCTATCCCGGAATGGGATTTCAAAGTCATCATGGCTTATCCACAAAATGAAGCCCGTGCTCGCAGCCTGGCCGGCTCATACAATATCCTCATAATATTCATCGGGCTTGGCTTGTTGCTGGTATTGCTGGTTTTCTTCCTGTTGCGGCATTTTGTTCTCAAACCACTGGGAGGCGATCCGAAACTCGCCGGCGATCTGGTACGCAACATCTCTGCAGGTCATCTGGAAGAAGACAACCTCGAGGCCCCCGAAGGGACATTGATCGCCAACATGCTTAAGATGCGTCGGAACCTTCACTCAATGATCGAGGTTCTGCACGCCAATACCAATCGTCTCAGCTTGTCAGCCAGCGTATTCGAGCATGCACACGATGCCATTTTCATTACCGATACCGATGCAAATATCATCGAAGCCAACCCGTCATTTTTTCATACCACGGGTTATGCACGTAGTGATGTGAACGGCCAGACCGCACACAAACTTCTTTCTCCACCAGCAAATATCGAACGCTTTGCTGCCCTATGGGACACACTGGCATCACATGGCGAATGGCGCGGCGAGACCGAACTGGCCGGTAAGGACGGATTTACTTTTGCCGCGTGGCTGGATTTGTTTGCCGTTAATGACGATCAGCAGAAAATAAGCCGTTACGTCGGCGTATTTTCCAATATCACGCACATCGTCGAGCAGCAGCAGAAACTGGAGCGCATGGCCTATCACGATCCGCTCACCCAGTTGCCCAACCGTGCGCTGTTTTCAGACCGCCTGCAACAGTCGCTGAAACGTATAGAGCGCTCCAACGAAGTCATGGCAGTGTGTTACTTGGATCTTGATGGATTCAAGCCGATCAACGACAGCATGGGGCACGAGGCCGGTGATCAGTTGCTGGTACAACTGGCTCAGCGCCTTCGTAGCAGCCTGCGCGCCGGGGATACGGTTGCCAGACTGGGAGGCGATGAGTTCGCAATACTTCTATGCGAACTGAAATCCCACGAGGAATGCTTTCAGACACTTAACCGCTTACTCGAGATCATTGCCGCGCCCTACCTCATAAATGGCATTCCGGTCACTGTTTCAGCCAGCGCCGGCTTGACTATTTCACCACCGGATGAAGCCAACCCGGACCAACTGTTGAGACATGCTGACCAGGCCATGTATCAGGCGAAACTGAGTGGCAAGAACGCTTATCACATGTTTGATCCGGAACAAGATCGCCAGACTCGTGCCAAACACGAAGCTGTGGATGCGATTCAGACGGCCCTGACCAACGGCGAATTCCGGCTTTATTATCAGCCCAAGGTTAACATGCGAACAGGCACGATTATCGGCTTCGAGGCGCTTATTCGCTGGCAACATCCGGAACATGGCTTGCGCCCACCCATGGAGTTTCTACCAGTCATCGAAAATCACGATATTTCCATCGACATCGGTGAATGGGTCATGCTGGAGGCTCTGCGGCAGATGCAGGAATGGGGAAAACTGGGAATTCAACAACCAATCAGCGTAAACATTAATCCGCGTCATTTGATGCAACCCGATTTCACGCCACGTCTGGCAAAAATTTTGGCCAGGTTTCCGGACATTCCTTCACAAATGCTTGAACTCGAAATCACGGAATCGGCCTCACTGGAAGATTTTGCCAGTGTGAGCGCGCTGATCGACGAGTGCCGTTCGCTCCTTGGCGTAACTTTCGCGTTGGACGATTTCGGCGCAGGCTATTCATCTCTTACCTATTTAAGACGATTGCCCGCTGATGTGGTCAAGATTGATCAGTCATTTGTCCGTGACATGTTGCGCGACCCGGAAGACATGGCCATTGTTTCAGGGGTCATCAGCCTTGCACGAGAATTCGGCCGCAAGGTGGTTGCCGAAGGGGTTGAGACGGCTGAACATGGTGTCAAACTGCTGGCGATGAACTGCGAACTGGCGCAAGGCTACGGCATTGCTCGCCCCATGCCTGCAGAAAGTGTTCCAGCCTGGGTAAACAGTTACGAACCGGACCCAACATGGGGTTCGACTTACTACTTTCCGACCTCGAAACTCTGATTCACATCAATACCCACCCGGCAGAATAGCCGGACAGTAAAAACGGATGGATGCCGTATTTCAACGATGCTGGTATCCTAGGCAGAGTTATTCATCATCGGGATATTGAATGCAGCCACAAAACCCCAGCCTGAAAAAACTGTCAGGCTTCAACCTGAACAATCTGATGAACATGGTCGGTAATGATGAAGAACTGGTCATCCAGTTGCTTCTCACATTACGCGAGGATACGACCAGTTCGCTGACTGACATCGAGGCATGCCTCAACGCAAAAAATCTTGAAGGCGCTAAAAAACTGGTGCATACCATCAAAGGATCGTCTGGCAATCTGGGTGCCGTTTCACTTCATGCCACGGCCGAGATACTGGAAGCACAACTTAAGCAGGGACAATACGAATCCGAGGCGCTCCAGAACTTCAAGACGGCTTTGCTGGAAACACGGAGTGCGCTGGACGGCCTGGATTAACCTTACCGCATCAAACAATATAAATTCGGGGGTTTCCAAGGTATGACTTCTGACATCAACTCCCTGTTATTACACACCCGCAACTGCAGCCCTTTTGCTGCGCGCCTGCTGGAATCCGACAACAGTCTTCTCGCTTCTCTACAAGACAATATCGGACGCGCATGGACCCCAAAGGAAATGCGAGAGTTTCTTTCCGGATTCAACATCACGGACGAGAACACGCTTAAATCCGCACTGCGCAAACTACGCAAGCAAGTCATGTTGCGGCTCATTGCACGCGACCTGAACGGACTGGCTCAGTTGCCCGAGGTCGTCGAAACCTGCACGCAACTGGCCGAGGTTTCGGTTGCTATCGCATTGGAGTTTCTCAACCGCTGGCACAGCGACCTTTATGGCGCTCCAGTCAGTGAGTCAGGTGTTATTCAGCCCTTGATTGTCATCGGCATGGGTAAACTGGGGGGGCGAGAACTGAATGTTTCCTCGGACATTGACCTGATTTTTGCCTATCCTGAAGACGGTGAAACCGATGGCCAAAAACCAATCTCAAACCATGACTACTTCACCCGGCTCGGAAAAAAACTCATCGCCGCCATTGGAGAAACCACTGCTGAAGGTTTTGTCTTCCGCGTTGATATGAGACTGCGGCCATACGGAGATTCCGGCCCGCTGGTCGGCAGCTTTGGCGCGCTGGAGGAGTACTATCAGCAACAGGGACGGGAGTGGGAACGTTACGCCTGGATCAAGGGTCGCGTCATTGCCGGGCCGGAGAAGGAACTTCAGGAACTGCTGCGCCCGTTCGTATTCCGCAAGTATCTCGATTTTGGCGCCTTTGCCTCGATGCGTGATCTCAAGGTGCAAATCCAGCGCGAGGTCAATCGGCGCGAAATGCATGACAACATCAAGCTGGGGCCTGGCGGGATTCGCGAAATCGAATTTATCGCCCAGGTTTTTCAATTGATTCGGGGCGGACGCGAGCGCGAACTGCAAATCAGACCAACCCTACAGGTGCTGGCTCTGCTCGAAAAGAAAGGACAGCTGACCTCGCAGACAGTGGCCGAATTGTCGGAAGCCTATGTTTTTCTGCGGAATCTGGAACACCGCATCCAGTATCTGCAGGATGCCCAGACGCAAATGCTCCCTCCGGACGATGACAGCCGTACCCGGCTGGCTGCCGGGATGAATTGCAGCGACTGGGTGACACTGGAAACCATCCTCAACAATCACAGGGAAAAGGTCGAGCGTCATTTCAACCAGGTTTTTGCGGAAGAAAAAAACAATTCATCCCATCCTCTGGGTAGCCTCTGGCAGGAAGACATCACCCCGGAAACAGCCCTGCAACAACTCGAAACCATAGGCTACCGCAATTCAGCCGAAGTACAACAGCGTTTGCACCAACTGCGAGAAAGCGGAAAATACCAGCAGTTACCTCAAGCCAGCCGTGACCGCTCCGATGCGCTCATTCCCCGGATCATCGAGGCCGCCAGCCGGCTACCAAATGCCGACGAGGCGCTCAGCCGCTGCCTGATGCTGTTCGAGGCCATTTGCCGCCGAGCGAGCTATCTTGCGCTACTGACAGAGTACCCTCATGCTCTGCAACAAGTCTGCACCCTTTGCGCCAGCAGTCCGTGGCTGGCAAATTACCTCGCACAACACCCGATCCTGCTGGACGAATTACTGGATACCCGCAACCTTTACGCCAAACCAGATTTGGCAACACTTGCCACAGAACTGGAACACTCTCTGGCAGATTGCGGTGAGGATGTAGAACGCAAGCTGGATATCCTGCGGCACTTCCGGCACACTCAGACTTTCCGCTTTGCCGCCCAGGATATTAGCGGGCAGCTATCTCTGGAGACGCTTTCAGACTACCTGAGTGCACTGGCAGACATCGTTCTTGATGCTGTCATTCGTCATGCCTGGCCAGGTGTGCGTAACCGACATCGCGATGTTCCGGCCTTTGCCGTTATCGGATATGGAAAACTTGGCGGCAAGGAACTGGGTTACGCATCCGATCTCGATATTGTCTTTCTCTACGACGACCCGACTCCCGATGCCGGTGAAAATTATGCCCGACTAGGGCAACGTATCAACACTTGGCTGAACAGCCTGACCCCCGCCGGGCAACTTTATGAAACCGACCTGCGCCTGAGACCGGACGGTGCGAGCGGATTGCTGGTCAGCACTGTTGAAGCGTTTGTCGATTACCAGAAAAACAAGGCCTGGACCTGGGAGCATCAAGCGCTGACCCGCGCCCGTTTCTGCGCCGGAGACGCTCGGATCGGTAAGCTTTTCGAACAGATCCGGCTGGAGATTCTCAAGCAACCCCGGGACTTGAAGAAATTACGAGGGGAAATTGTCGACATGCGCCAGAAAATGCACGACGGCCATCCCAATAATACCGGGCAATTTGACCTGAAGCACGACAAAGGTGGCATCGTTGATGTGGAATTCATCGTCCAGTACCTGGTGCTTGCACATGCCAGTCAACATCCCCAACTGACCGGCAACATCGGCAATATTGCCCTGTTGAAACTGGCTGGAGAACTCGAATTAATTGCACCTGAAAATGCGGAGTCGGTAGCTCAGGCTTACCGGGCCTACCGTAGCCAGCAACACGCACAGCGCCTGCAGGGTCAGACAAAGGCCAGAACAGCTGATATGCAGCCTGAACGGCGTCAGGCAGTACAGACGCTGTGGCAGACTATTTTTTCGTAATTAGTCCGCCTCCGGGTTTGGCGCATCCTCCCCGTTTCATGAAAAGTCTTCGTGCAGGCGACTACAAAGATTCCAGTAGCGTCTGATCGCTGAGTTTGATCTCGGCAGCTACTCGCATTACTTCTTTAATGAATCATTCACCTGTTGACGTGTTTGAACACCAGGTTTGAAAAATGGAACGGCCTTGGCAGGCACATTAATTCTTTCACCAGTTCTGGGATTTCGAGCTCGACGCGGTGATCGTAAATGGATGGTAAAGCTGCCGAATCCCCTGATTTCAACACGATTTCCGGATATCAACTGACGGCTGATTGCGTCAAGAATAATGCGTACACATGTATCCGTATCCTCAAATGTCAACTGATCGAATCGATCAGCCAATTTCAGGATGAGTTCGGATCTGGTCAGGTAACCTTTATGGGGATTGGAGTCATTTGCGGCTTTTAACTCTTTTCTAGAAATCACAGGAGGCGATTGGGGACGGTTCACGCCTAATTCTGACCACATTCTCATTTCTGGCTTTCCTTGATCATTAAGTGATGGAATCAATTGTGGTAACCGGCTATTAACCGGCCTCCATGGACTTATACGTCGCCAAGGACTGAGCCATCCCCCGAATAGGAGGTTTATTTGATATTTTCGGCAGGTGAACCGGAAATCGGTTTACGGAAAATAAACAGTTTCAGGACCCACCGGTATTCCTGGGATGTCGTCTGAAAAAATCCCAGATTACGTCAACGGCACTGATGCGATGAGTGACCTTGCCGACCAGACTTTCCGGCAGCAAACTGCGCCCGCCCGGCCAGGTATGCCCCATTCCGGAGACCAGCAGAAAGGTCACTTCGGAACGATCACGACAAGGCTGCCAGACAGTAGTTTTCAGTCCATGATCATCAATATCAACGGCTGGGTACACTGGACAATCCAGCAGTTTCGCCCAGGTGTCGATGCTAGTTCGGATGGAAGGCCGAGAGTCGGATTTACCAAACGAGATTACATTGCCCCCCTCAGGTGGATTCCGGGGATCATCTACCCCGGCAATGGCGAGCAGAGACACTGGATGTAACAACTGCGGCTGCGCGATGCGCAGGCCACTGGAAGCTACCGGCGCGATTGCCGCAATTCGTGAAGAGAGTTCCGCACCAATTCGGTACGCCATCGATGCGCCGTTGGAAAAACCAGTCACATAGACACGATTGAGGTCAACCGGGTAGCGGGCCTCCAGATCATCCAGGATGGCACGGGTAAAACCTATGTCATCAACACCATTTTCACCGGAGTAGAACCGTCCAGAGCCGTCATTCCAGGTTTGCGGGTTTCCAACAAAACGCGCAGTGCGTGCCAGATCGTGACGCATGCCCTCTGGAAAGACCGCTATAAAGCCTGCTGCATCTGCCTTTGCAGTCCAGCCGGTTTCCACCATCGCTCCTTCAGCTTTTCCGCCACCGCCGTGATACATCAGAACTACCGGGAACTTGCGCGCTGAATCGTAATCGGACGGGATGTGAACCACATATTCCCGCTTTATCCCGCTGATGCTGAGGACATTCCTGTGGTTACCGGGGACTGCTTCCGGCAGGTCTGCGCACAATGCTTGTGTTGCAATACATACCGACACAATAGTGGAGCACAGGCTTCTTATTGCCAAATGATCTTGACCGCGACCCATTAGAATCAACCGAAGTGAATTTACTGGTTATTCGCAGGCCAAAGCCAAACATCTCCTGATTGCGACTGAATTTGACATCGGGCGTTGATTTAACATCTTTCCACCCGATCCATGAAGGCGTTTGAAAACCGGTCTAACGGCTATCGACCAGCCCTTTTTCGATAGCAAAAGCCGTCACTGCGGCCGAGTTGCGCAGATTGAGCTTGCTCATAAGGTTGGCACGGTGCTTCTCGACCGTTTTGACGCTGACGCTAAGAATACTGGCGATATTTTTATTGGTGTTGCCTTCCGCCACCAGTTTGAGCACCTCACGTTCGCGCTTGGTCAGCTGTTCCCAGGCGGAGGTGGTTGAGGCATTACTACCCCCCATATAACCATGCACGATTTGTTCTGCAACATCTGGCGAAAGGTAGGTTTTTCCATTCAGCACCTTGCTGATGGCATCTATGAGTTCTCCGCGTGTGGCATGTTTAAGCACGAAACCATCGGCTCCCATGTGAAGACAATCCCGGATGTATTCTTCGGCCTTGTGTGCGGTAAGCATCATGACTTTGATTCCAGGCTCGCGCTTCTTGATGTCCATCAAAGCCTCGGTTCCGTTCATGACCGGCATGTTGATATCCATCAGAATAAGATCCGGCTTGAGCCTGACTGCTTCCCGGATCGCCTGCTGACCATTTTCGGCCTCTCCTACCACTTCAAGGGATGGTTCAGAGGCGATCATGGTTTTCAGCCCCTCTCTAAGCAGAGTGTGGTCTTCGACAATCAGGACACGAGATGCCATTGCTTCAATCCTCCCAATTCAAGGCTCTGAAAAAGTCTTCAGATCAATTGTTATCGTACTCTTGGCACGGGACGTACATAGCCATTTACAACCGATCCGGCTCCGGAACCCACCCGCGCAGGTATGTATATGAATTTCCAGTCAGAATATTTTTCTGCATCCTTGAAACTGTTATCGGCCTCGATAAAGTCTGCAACCTTGTAGGGTTTCGCTTCAGAAAGGCTGTATATCCCGGTAATCTTGCCATCACGTCCCAAGATAAGCCCCCACTTGGCCTCGCCCGTCATCGGGTCGCGATAGATTTTGCGCAGAAATCTGGCCTTGCCGGTACTGCCCACTGGTGATTCGAGCAACTCATCCAGGCTCGCCGGATAGCCTCTGCCAGATTTCTCATAAAACTTGCCGATGGCCTTGCGAAACTGGTGTCCGATGAAAAGAAGCTCCTGTTCGTTTTCACGCTGCATCACCGTATGCCAGACATCGGACACGGCCCCCATTGTGATCAGCATAATGGTCATCATGACCATGACCCCGACAAAAGTAAACCCTTTTTGCCTACACCTGGAGGATTGATCCAATCCGGGTCCTGCTGTATCGGGAATGGAAGCTACGATCACCACTGGGAATAAGGCGTACCGTCGGAAGCATTTCCATCGGCACCACTTTTGATATCGTAGATAGAGCCCTGCGCGCCATCCGTCGGAGAAACAAGTACCCAGGTGGTATCGCTTTCCGTCACCGGATCCTTTGGAATGTTGCGCAGGTATTTCTGCTTGACCAGATCTTCCAGCGTATCGGGATATTTGCCCGTATCCCCGTAATACTTGTCGATCGCCTCACGCATCGTCACAAGGTCCTGACGCAAAATCGTCTCGCGCGACCGGTCAACCGTACCGAAATATTTGGGCACTGCAATCGCCAGCAACAGGGCAATGATCGCCATGACCACCAGCAACTCGATCAGGGTGAAGCCTCTGGATTTTTTAAGCCATGTGACCATGTTCACCAATCCCGGTAGAGGACACCGTTGAGTCCTTTCTTTTCACTCAGGGAATACACATCAAACACATCGTCCCCTTTCTGCGGACTGGACGCGCTGCTGGCATAACTTCGCAAACCCCAGGTGTCCTTGGCCGGAAGGTCCGGCGAAGCAAACGGATCGCGCGGTAATTTGCGCAGGAAATAAATCATTTTTTCCTGCGGGCTTTTGCTGTCCGGAACACCTTCCTCCAGAACTTCAAGTGAAGGCGGGTATCCGGTAGCCTCCACTTTCTTCAGTATCCGTCCGTCATCGTAAGCCTGTTTGTAGGCATCGATCGCATCACGAATCTGACGCAGCGATTTGCGCAATTCCTGCTCTTTGTTGCGCTGCACCACCACCTCCCCCATCGGCGCTGCCATGGTGGCGAGCAAAGCCAGAATAGCGAGCGAAACCACCAGTTCGATCAGCGTAAATCCTGATCGTGACTTCCCGACAGCTTTCATGTCATGCGCTAGCGTACGACTGCATCGGACATTCCGGCTGATCCGGCGCCTGGGGCAGCCGGGCGCGGCACTGGCACGCCGCGAGGCACGGGACCGTAAACGTTACCACTTGGTGGAATCGGTATCGAAGGTGCAGGCATCACCGCGCCTGGTGCAACGGCCCCTGTTCCAGGCGCCGCTGGTACGGGTACCGTTGCTGTTGGGGCTGTCGAAGGTGCCGCGGATGACGCGGCTGGCGTCTGCTGGGGAGCCGGCTGGACCGCATTGGCCGGCTTAACCACAACTGCCGGAGATGCAGGCTGGCTGGCGGCAGGCTTGACATCAAGCCCGGTTGCCGCCTTGATCGCAGCATCGGATTCTGATGCCACACCCTGCACCGGAACACTCCCTCCACTGCTCTCCACCTTCATTGAGTCCATTTTCTCCACAGTCAGCGGACGGCTTCTGACCGTGCCTTCCGTTCCCGACCAGTAGGAAGACAGGTCGGCATCCGGCTGACGAATGTTACGGATGATATGCGGTGTAATCGCCAGGATCAGTTCAGTTTTGTCATTTGTGTGCTTATGAGACGAGAAAAGTCGCCCAAGCAAGGGGATATCCCCAAGTCCGGGCACCTTGACAGCATCATTGTTATCCTTGCTATCTATCAACCCTCCTAGAATCTGGGTCTCTCCATCCTTGAGACGCAGCACTGTGGAGGCGGTGCGCGTCAGGAAACTGTAGGCCGAAGATTTCTTATCTCCTGTGCCGCTAAATGTTTCCTTCCCGAGGTCGCTGATTTCCAGAGAAGTTTTGATTCCTACTTCGCCATCGAGATGTATGTCAGGTTCAACCTCCAGTTTAAGACCGAGATCAACATACTGTATGGTTTCCGATACGACCGGCGTCCCGGTCGAAGGCGTTACCGTATTGGTGATGACGGGATATCTCTGGCCGATGTGGATTTTGGCTTTCTCGTGCTGCCTGACGCGAATACGCGGATTGGCGAGTATATTCAATTCCCCGTTCGTCTTTTTGGCATTCAGTGTCACGCCAAGTCCAGTTGTGACATTGACCTTTGCATGAGTGATCTTGTCCCAGTCACGCAATGTCTTGATGGTATCGTCAATCGTAAATGACACCTGACTGGGATAAGCCAGGCCCAACTCCGTCAGCAGGCTCTGCGAAATCTCCATCACCTCGACTTCCAGCATGACTTCCGGCTCGTTCATATCCTGTGCCGCCAGCAGTTTGGCGGCCAGTGTCACCACTTCCGGGGTGTCCCGCATGATGATGGAATTGGTCTTTTCGTTGATGAAAAGATCCTTGGCCTTGAGTACCGTCTTGAGCATGGTCTGCATCTGTTTGGCATCGGCATTGGTCAGTTGGAAAGTCCTGACGACCAGATCCTGGTGTTCCTTCAATTTGGCCGCCGTGGCCGGATAGATATAGAGCGTGTTCTCGTTGAGAACTTTTTTTTCCAGTTGATTCTGCATCAGGAGCAGATTGATAGTGTCCTCAACCGAGGCTTGCTTGACGAAAATCGTCGCCTTGAGATCGCTCTTGATTTCCTTGTCCATCAAAATATTGAGACCGCTCGTTTTCGAGATGGCTTCAAAGATCATTTTCAGATTGGCATCGCGGAACTGCAAAGAGACTGGTTTTTTGTAAGCGGAACCCAATTCGGGAATCTGGTTCGAGATGCCGTTCGTGAATCTGGCCGTTTCAATCTGGCGATTCAGTTCGAGCGCCGCCGCATGCCGGGGGTTTTCCAGCAAAACGGGTTGCAGAGCCGCACGCGCAGCATCATATTCCGCTCGTTCCATTGCATCCCGGGCCGTAGCCAGCGCATCTTCGTGCTGTCTGGCACGGACCACTTCAGATGCACCCAGTCTGGCCTGGGCATTATCCGGGTCGATACTCAATACGCGCTGATAGATCGTTTCGGCCTCGTTCAACTCACCCTTGCCCAGCAGGCGTGCCGCATCCAGCAGAGACTGATTGATGACGCGTTCCCGCTCGCGCAGGTAGTCCACGCGATAGGGCGGATTCCCGGGGTTCTTGTCGGAAGATTCCTTGAGCTTGGCAATACCCTCCTCGACCGGCCCCTCCTTGGCCTGCTTCAACCCCAACTGATGGAACGGGTCATTGGCACAACTCGACAAAAAACACAGGAGCACCAACCCGGCAAGCCTTCTGCTACTGAAGGCGGGTTCCGATGCGTCTTTGGCATCTTGAACTTTAAAAGAGATCATCAACGGTCCCCAATACGTAAGGTTTGTTTAATCTTTAACGGCAAATACATGATCGTCAACTGCCCGGAGGCAATTCCCTCGACCTGATAACTGCTTTCCAGCATATCCCCCGGAGAAACGGTGTAGATTTTGTCTGCTCGTGTCAGATAAATCATTAGCTTACCACCTGGCTCCTGGTAGCTTCCCATAAAGCTGTAAGGCAGTGGTGGCGCCGTCGGTGGTGGCGGAGGCGGCGGCGGTGGTGGTGGCGGCGGAGGCGGTGGTGGCGGCGGAGGCGGTGGTGGCACATACCACGACTTTCCCGGAAACAGATCTTCCACTTCGTTCTTGGCCAGTTGCCTGTCCTTGAGGTCATTTAGAAGGACTTTCCGGGACTGCTCCGACGCACGGTCGCCAGCATGGTCAATGACACGCGGACCATCTTTACCGGCCGGGGCCACGACTTCATCCGGAGCAGGTGCCCGTTCAGCCAGTATGGCCACAATCAGACCAGCCGCACCTATCGCCAGCCATCGCTTGTTAATGCTCAACGCCTGGCCCCCTTTTGATATAAAGCGTCAGGGAAAGCGTCGCTTCTACTGAGGCATCACCGATCTTTTGCCTCTGGAAACCAATATTGTCCAGGGAAATATTATGCACATTGGCCAGCAGGTCAAAAACAAAAGCAAAAATCTTGGGATAAGGTCCCGTGATCGGCAAAGAAATCTGATAGCTGAGCAGACTGCCAGGATTTTTCCGGTTAAGCCGGTATTCAGCCTGCTTGGGATTCAATCCTTTGCTCTGCGCCAGATCGATCAGCTTTTCAACTGTATCCGGGACACTGCTCTCAGGCGGGAATACATTCTCGAACATGTCCAGTTGCCCAGCGGGTGCCTTGCGCATGGATTCAAGCGACGCCTGCTGCAGCCGGCTTTCATTGCGCTGCATGTCGCGCACATTCTGCTTGAGTGCATCCACCGCGTGACGCATGGGGAAAATCACCGACAGATAGAACGCAACGCAGGCTGCGAGCAATGCTAACGACACCATCCACGGCCAGGTCAGTTGTCTGGCCAGAATGGCTAGTCGGGTCTGTAAACCTATCAGGCTTATTTTGCCGCCCATAAGGCCTCCAGTGTAAACTTGATGGGGTGGTCGGCGTTCTGCTCTTCCATCTTGTGATCCACGAGATAAACGCCCCGTAAAGCACCTGTTTCGGAAAGCTTGCGCACATAATCCAGCATCGCAGCATAATTCTTGGCTTCACCGACAATATGAATGACCGGACTTTTCATATCTGGTTCTATTCCGAGCAAGGCGATATTGTCACCCCGGGCCTTTTCCAACTGCGCGAACAGGCTGTCCCATGGCCGATTGAGTTGGTGGATCACCTGATTCGAGAATTTGATCACTTCCTCAAGTTGGGCGGGATCCATTCTGCTTCTGTCGACGATGGACTGGTTGCCCTGAATTCTGCTCTCGAATTTATCCACCAGTGCTTCCAGATGAATTTTTTCCTGGCGCAGTGCATTGAAATACCATGCGGTAGCGCCAGCGAGAACTACCACCATCAGCAATAGCAATAATCCGAGGACACCAAGGTAACGTCGATCTTCCCGATAGTCGAGATGCAAGGCACGCATTATTGAACCTCCATGCTGGAGACGAATTGCACTTTGCCCTGAATCAGGGTTTCCGGCTGCATGCTGACTATCCGGAGCGACCAACCAGGAATCGCAAGTCGCGAACGGTCGATGTGTGTTGGCAGGCATAACAGCATCTGGCCCTGCTCACCGGCCAAACCGGAGATCTGAAGTTCTCGACCAATCAGCATGGGCAATTCGTCGGCCCAATCCTGACCCAGGCGCAGAACGCGCATTGAACGCCATTCACCGTCGAGCAATGTTCCCAGGCAGGCTCTGCCTTCCTCGACCAGCACAAACATGACTCTGCGATCAAATTTCTGTTTTCTGACACGATTGAAGGCAATCATCAGATATGGTTGCGATGAGGTTATCCGTACTCCGGACTTGACAGCCAGGGCATCCAGCGCTTCCAGCAAGGATTGATCGACAGCACTGGCCACCTGGGGTCCCAGACTCAGTCCTGCATCCCACCGCAACGACCACGAATTCGCTTCTTCCCCGTAAATCTCGGTGAAACTGAAACGTACATACGCCGACTCTTCATCCAGACTCAAATCAGGTTGAATGGGGATTAGTTGATAGCGAATGAAATGATTTGATAACAATACGACAGCCTCTGCACGACCAGGAGTGGCTTCCATCAGTTCACGCAACGCGTTCAGCGCTGGTTGCCAGACCGGTTCGCCCTCCTCGGAGGCTTGACATGGCAATGTCTGACTGAACGTCTGCACAGGCTTCAGACCCTTGCCCAGACGCTGCACGGATACTCGATCCGGCGCAAGTACAATATGCAGTCGATCACACCACGAAGGTAACACGATTGATCTCCCGCAAAGTGGTTTCTCCGTTTTTCACCAGATCAAGTGCGGCCTCGCGCAGAAAGCGCGTTCCGTTGCGATGTGCCGCCTCGCGGATCAGCCGGGCTGGTGCCCGGTCAATGATCATTTCACGTATTTCGTCATTCAGTGACATAAGCTCGGCAATAGCCTTGCGCCCCTTGTAACCAGTCCCTCGGCAGTGACCGCAGCCCTTGCCAACCTGGAAGTTATAATCTGCTACGTCATCCTTTGTCAGCTCAGAACTCCGTAACAACGCCTCATCCGGTTGCTCCGGCACAGCGCATTGCGGACAATTGACGCGTACCAGCCGCTGAGCCAGGATGCCATTCATGGCCGATACAAAACTGTATAGATCGACCCCCATGTGCATAAACCGGCCGATTACGTCAAGCACGTTATTGGCATGTACCGTCGTGAATACCAGGTGGCCTGTCAATGCAGACTGGATGGCAATCTGGGCTGTCTCCGCATCGCGAATTTCCCCCACCATGATCTTGTCCGGATCGTGGCGCAGAATTGACCTCAGGCCACGGGCGAAAGTCAGCCCTTTTTTCTCGTTAACCGGGATCTGCAGAATACCCGGCAACTGGTACTCCACCGGATCTTCGATGGTGATGATTTTATCCTCACCGTGATTGATTTCTGAAATCGCAGCATACAGCGTCGTGGTTTTGCCGCTACCGGTCGGCCCCGTCACCAGCATCATGCCATATGGCTCGTTGGCCATTTTGCGCAAGGAGTTAATGGAAACATCATCAAAACCGAGGTAATCCAGACGCAATCCCTTGACCTGATCGGATAGTGCCTGCTTGTCCAGAATACGCAGCACGGCATCTTCACCAAAAATGCTGGGCATGATGGAAACCCGGACGTCAATTTCACGCCCACGCATGGACACTTTGAAACGACCATCCTGTGGCACGCGCGTCTCGGCAATATCAAGCTCCGAAATGACCTTGATGCGCGAAATGACCTGCTCGGCAACCTGTATACCTTCGGCTGAACCTATAGTGGTCAGCACACCATCCACGCGATATTTGATGACCAGTCCGGAATTCGTGCATTCGAGGTGGATATCGCTGGCTTCGGTTCTCAGCGCATCGTACAACGTTGAATGCACCAGCTTGATCACCGGACTGGTATCTTCGCTGATGCTCTTGATGGACAGTTCCTGGATATCGTGCATGGTGCTGGCCACCGAATCTTCGGAGGCAATCACGCTATCCATCGCACGCAGGCTTTCTTCGTAGCGGCTTAGATAAGCATTAATATCGGATGGGTGCATCAGATACCAGACGAAAGGCTCACGTACCCGCTCGTCCAGCCAGCTCTGCAAAGACATATCAAACGGATCGCCAAATACTGCCAGTAGCTTGCCGCCCTGATCCCGGAAAGCGATACACTCGTTTCTGACCGCGCCCGGGTAATCGATGACGTCCAGTGCAGCCGTCAGCTGATCGAGATCATCCATTGCCATGACAGGATAATGTAGCGCAACACCTAGCGCCTTCAGCACAGCATGCTGTTCCAGCCCGGTCAGATCGGCCAGCACCTCGACCAGATGCCTTTTGGAGCGCGCCGCATCTTCCCTCGCCTGTTGCAGGATTGCAGGAGGGATCAGGGCCGGCTGATTATCCGTGGTCAAACTCACTGTATGCTCCCTGCAAGTTCAAAGATAGGAAAGTACATCATCACAACGATCAATCCGATCACAAGCCCGATAAATGCCATCAACAGCGGTTCAAAAAGTTTGGTGAACCAATCGATCCATCGCGCCATGTCGTCATCATACATAGCCGCTATCCGGTCGGCCATCTCGTCCAGACGCCCCGTTCTTTCACCGACCCGCAGGAGACGCAATGCTATCGGCGTGGTCAGGCCATACTTTTCCAGCGAGACCGATACCGGCTTACCTTCCTTGACACTGTCGGTAGCCATTTTCAGCTGCTCACGCAGATCGGTCTGCAACAAGCCAGCAACCATGTCCAAAGCAGTAACGACCGGGACGCCTCCCTTGAGCAGCATGCCTAGCGTTCTGTAAAAACGGGCCAGCTGGTATACCTGCAACCGGTTGCGAAGGTTCGGAAAAGACTTGATCTGCTTCAGCGCCCATTTGCGAAAACTGGGATGCATTACACCATAAACCACACCTGCAAAACCGGCGGCAAGCAAAGTCAGCACAAGCGGTTTGTGATTGGCCAGTAACTGGCCCCACTGCATCAGCAGGCGCGAGAAAAAGGGTAGTTCATGTCCCATGTCCTGATAAATCTGACTGAACTTGGGCACGACATACAGCATGAGAAACAGGGTCACCAGTCCGCCCGCGGCCAGCAGAATCACAGGATATACCGATGCGCTGGTTACCTTCTTCCGGATGACATCGATCTGTGCCTGGTAGCTGATATAGCGTTTAAGAGAATCGCCGATATTGCCGGTTTTTTCGCTGGAACGAATCATCGCGACATAGAGCAGAGGAAACTGTTGCGGGAATTGCATCAAAGCGGCAGAAAGCGATCGTCCTTCATACAGGCTGGTTACAATGGCTTTCAGAATTTTCTGATTAAGTTGCCGACGCTCTTTCTCTAGGATGGTCTCGAGCGCCTCGACCTGAGGCAGACCGGCATCCAGCAGTGCCAGCAATTCCTGACTGAACAGAGACAAGTTGAAACGACTCACAAAAAGTTTGGGCAACTTGATCAGCGGCTCGAGCGACTTGACGGAAAGCACGGTCATGCCTCGCTCCCGGGCCTGCCTAGCAGCGTCTTCCGAAGAGGTAGCATCGATATCCAGATAGATCATGCCCTCACTATGCCGGGCTGCCTTTACTTTGAACTGCATACTACCTGTGTGTCTCCTGGTCAGATTTCTATTACCGCATTCCCTGGAACACTTGAGCCAGGAAAACTGGAATGTTATTCATTCTAACGGATCAGCGCATCCGAGTATTCATTTGTAGCCGTCAGGATTCATCGATTGCCAGCGCCAGGCATCCTGACACATCCGGTCAATATCCATTTCGGCCGACCAACCCAACGTGACTCTTGCCAGTGACGGATCCGCATAACAGCACGCCACATCCCCCGGACGCCTTGCCACAATACGACAGGCTATTTCCTTTCCACTGGCTTTCTCGAAGGCCCTGACCATTTCCATCACGCTGTAGCCACGACCTGTGCCAAGATTAAGTATGATTAATCCTGCATTGTTTTCCAGATAATCCAATGCCGCCGCATGCCCCCTGGCCAGGTCAACCACATGGATATAATCCCTTACGCCGGTCCCATCCGTCGTTGCATAATCGTTCCCAAACACCTGAAGATACTCCCTGCGCCCCACCGCAACCTGAGCCACAAAGGGCATAAGGTTGTTCGGAACTCCTTGCGGATCCTCTCCGATCAAACCACTGGCATGCGCACCCACCGGATTGAAATAGCGGAGTATTGCGATTCGCCAGGCTGGATCAGAAATCTGCAGATCCTGCAGGATCCGCTCGATCATCAGTTTGCTGGTGCCATATGGGTTGGTCGTGCCACCCACCGGAAAATCCTCACGGATTGGCATGGTGACAGCATTGCCGTAAACCGTGGCGGATGAACTGAAAATCAGTTTCCGCACACCCTGCTCGGCCATCACTTCGCACAACGTCACCGTACCGGCAACGTTGTTGTCATAATAGCAGAGCGGTTTCCGGACCGATTCTGCAACCGCTTTCAGACCTGCAAAATGAACGACGGCGTCGAAATCGTATTTAGAAAAAACGGCGTGCAATTGTTCACGGTCACGCACATCGCCCTGACAAAACTCCACGGGCCGGCCGGCGATTTTCTGAACCCGGTCAAGCGCCACCGGACTGCTATTGCTCAGGTTATCAAAGACAACCAATTCATGACCCGCCGCCAGAAGTTCTACACAGGTATGACTGCCAAGATAACCGGCACCGCCGGTAACAAGAATTTTCATGCGCACATCCCACCACACCGCACCATGAAACGCAAGCTACGAGAATTCATGAACCCCACATTCCAGTCAAGGTGAATAACAGGAGCCATCAAATAGGCATGGGACATACGATGTCCTTGAATCTGGCCATACTTCAAGTGGAAGTACAAGGCGGGAATACGGTGATATTGCGTTGGACCTTATCGAGTCTTGTACACGTTCACAGGTTCAGGGCACAAGTGGTGGCACCATGCCACCGCCACGTCGATCATACTGCTGCCTTCTTTCCATGAAGACACCGTCCGGATACGAGTCCAGCGGCCAGGAGCACACGATCGCCGTGCCGGAGTTCTCTCCTGAAGTCAATGTGAACCATCCCCCTGAGTTTTCTACACGCTCCCGCATGCTGACAAGTCCCAATCCCTTCGATTCACTATAGCCCTGCTGGCTGGCAACGCGCTTCGCATCAAAACCGATGCCATCATCCTTGAGTTCGAGCACGATCATTTTGGACGGATGCTTAAGAGAAATCTGGATCGACTTCGCTTTGCTGTATTTTGTAGCGTTATTTACCGCTTCCTGAACAATCCGGAATATTTCGGTCTTGAGCGGTGCCGGAATATCCTTCTCCTCAACGTTTGTCTTGACCATTACAAAATCGATGTAGGGGTACATCAATCTCGATTCCCGGCAGAACCATGACAAGGTCGCAAGAATACCGATATCATCAAGAAGCGAAGGCCTGAGATCCATCGAAATCCTTCTCAATTCATCGATGGCATCCTGAAGCTTGGGTACGACCTTCTCGATCTTTTCCGTCATTGGCGACGCTTTTTCAGGCAGATTGACGATACTGTTTTCCACATAAAACTTGATCGCACTCAGTGTTTGACCTATGCCGTCATGCAACTCGGAGGCAATCCGCTTGCGCTCCAGTTCCTGGACGGTAAGAACCTGCTTGGATATTGCCCTGAGCTGGTGCTCGGTATGCATGAGCTTGCGTTCGATCTCGATATGCTCGTTGATATCGGTTATGACTGCAAAACTGCCCTTGAATTTTTTCTCTGAATCCCACAAGGGTTGAGGAGACACCTTAACCCACAGCGACCGGCCACCCTTGGCCTTGATTCTGATCACATAAGCAGATTCAAGGCCTTTGATACTTTCAAGCTTTTCACCTTCCCAGTGATCAATATAGTCACTTTCAACGAAATCGGAGAATTCACGCCCGATCACCTGCTTACGGCTCAATCCGAGCATTTTCAGCATCCGTTTGTTCATGTACACAATCTTGCGACTGGCATCTTGAATGACCATGCCTTCATTCATGGTTTCGACGAGAAGGCTATATTCCTCGCGACTACGTTTCAGTTCTTCCTCGACCAGCTTGCGTTGTTCGATTTCTTTTCTGAGTTTCTGATTCTTTTTGAGCAAAATCAGGTTTCTGCTCTCGATCTGCTTTTCCAGTCGACTGTTGATGTGCTCGATTCGTAATTTGGCCCGCTTGATATCCGTGACATCCGTCACCAGCACGACAACCAGTCCGTCCTGTTTGGCCGCCTTGGGGGCATAGGCATTAATCTGGAAATGCAAATGTCGCCCGAGAAAGCTATCCTGCTCCTGGCATTCAGCCACCTGCCCGGTTTTCGAAACTTGAGCAATGAGTCGGGAGAAGGAATGAAGATAGCAGCTCGCATCATCACAGCCGGGATGCAGCAAATCATGTAGCTTGCGTCCTCTGACAGAGGTCACGTCGCCCAGTTTCCATTGCTCGATAGCACGATTGGCACGCACGATCGAGCCGCTCTCGTCCACCAGACAGATTATGTGGTGTAGCGAATCAACAGCGGATTCCCATTCTCGCTTTACTTTTTCGATAAATCTGAATTCATCCTCGAAATCGATTGGCGCGGTCAGATCGACGAGGCGGTTTTTTGATTCTGTCAGATCTGATTCCCGATCTGTCGGGGCGACATCGGTAAGACTCCATCGAGACCCCTCCTGCCGCATTCCGTGGGTCAGATCTATTCCGCTGACATCACTGAAAGTGATCACCAGGTATCCCAGTTCCCGTCCCTTGCCCGTATCCAGCGGGTTCAGCCGAATATGAAAGTCACGATTCAGAATATGATCTTCCACCCTGTATTCGACCCCCTCTCCAGTGGCGAGCACTTTGGATGTCAGGGCCATCAGCTTTTTCAGATAGCAGTTTTTGTCGGTGCATCCGGGGTGAAGTATCTGATGGATCGATTCGCCCTGGACTGTCTTGACCTTCCCCAGCCCCCAGTGTTCCAGCGTCATGTTGGCACGCATGATCACACCATCCTTACGCAACACGCTGATGAGTTGCGGAACTGAATCAACGGCTGACTCCCATTCCGATCTGACCTGCTGTAACGCTTGAACCCCCTTACTGTCCATTGGCGTCAAGCCTGCAGATGCCGGAAGAATTTTATTGAACGGAGGACCATATGGGTTTTTAGCTCGTTTTAACAAACATCTTAATAATTAGGTATTTCGGCAAGTTATTCATTTTCTATAGCCGGCACTATTTTTCATGCTTCCAGACTGGTAATCCCGACATATAAAAACGCTAAGATCTTCGGGTCAGGCCAGACTTTCCGTATTTTCGGTAAAGTTCAGTGACCTTGACGACATACTGAATGGTTTCCGGAAATGGCGGAACCTTGTTGCCATGCCTGATTACGGCATTCTCGCCCGCATTATATGCCGCGATGGCAAGCCTAAGATCATTCTTGAAGAGTCCGAGCAAATACGAAAGATAACGCGCACCACCCTGAACATTCTGGGCCGGATCATACAGGTTTGATACCCCATATCGCCGGGCTGTGGCCGGCATGAGCTGCATCAAGCCTACGGCCCCCTTAGGTGAAATCGCTTTCGGATTATAGTTAGATTCGGCAGTAATCACTGCATGCAGGAGCGCACTTTCGATACCGTTGTTTTCCGATGCGGTCTTGATAAGGCTATGATAGAAATTGCCGGCAACAGGTGCGCTATCAGTAGCGATGGGCTCTGTGACTTTCACAACTGAATTGCCGGGTTTATGATTTGTTGCTACGGGAAGAGCAGGTTCAACCGGTGAAACGGCAAGCAACTCGTAACCCTCCTCCTGAGGATTATCGGTCAGATAGATGGCACCATCCTCAGCCGCATAGCCATAGATGTCTGCCAGCACCATGGCCGGGTGAGACAGTATCTGGCAAAACAAGAACAGGTTTACGAATTTTCTGGTCATGCGGCATTTAGCCACAGGCAAACCTTGCGGGAAATACCTAATTACCCTAATTTATCATCATGGTAATCCCTACCTCAGACCTATGACCTTTTGGCAGATATTCACGCTGCTCCTGTCGCTGACCCCCATTTCTGTCAGTGCGATTTCACGTATTGACATTCAGGTGGGGGAAATTAATTCCCCTTCCGTGCAAATTCAGAAACTGACAGCCTCCATGACCCTGGATGGGCATTGGCATGGCAAGGCTTTTCTGAAACAGACCGACCTTCCCTCACTGACCAGTGAGTTTCATTTACCAGTGGCCATCAGTAAAGGCACAATCGATGGCCATGCGGAATTTTCCGGTAACGCCATGAATCCGGAAAGTTTCAGTGCCAACCTGAATCTGACCAATATCGCCTTCGCAGACAACTCCGGTCTGCACGCTGGTGAAAAAATCAGCGGACTGATTCATATCGACCTGCAAAAAGACACCTCATCCGCTCTGTCACGCTGGCAATGGCAGACCAGCCTGAACTGGCAAGATGGTGAGGTGTTCTGGCAACCCTTATACCTCAGTGCAGGACATGCACTGAAAGCACAGGGGATCTGGTCACCGACACAGCTACGACTCGAAAATGGGAATCTCAGGCTAAAAGATATCGGAACGGTCTCTTTTCAGGGAGACCTGAATCTGCCGGACAAATCCATTATCAACCTTTCGGTTTCCGCTCACGACTTGCTGGCTGGCAAAAGTTATGAACTACTGGCCCAGCCGTTCTTCGAAAAATCCATGCTGGGCAACCTGGAAGTGGCAGGTCGGCTCGATTTGGACGCCACCATACATGAGCGCCAGTTGCAGGCATTCACGCTGAATTTGAACGGCATGGACATCGAGGACAAGTCGGGCCGCTTCGCTCTTTACAAGGTCAATGCCAGCATGCCCTGGGCATTGAACGAGCCGACACGGGCAAATGTTCGGTTTGAAGGCGGACGATTGTTGAGAATGACACTTGGCAAGGCAGATTTATATGCAAAGCTGGAAGGCTGGTCGCTCGCTACGCAGGAGTGGAATATCCCGGTTCTTGACGGCGTGCTAAGTTTGCAGGATGTCTCTGCCGCCTTGCGGGATGGACAGTGGCACGGACACTTTGCCGCGAAATTGTCACCAATTTCAATGAGCGAATTTTCACACGCGGCAGGTTGGCCGCACATGGAGGGGAAACTGGCTGCAAGCATTCCCCTGGTCACGTATTCTTCCGGGATTCTGGCTATGGACGGCGCAATGCAGTTTGATGTATTTGACGGCCATGTAAAGGTAAGCCGACTTGCCCTGAATGAAGTGCTGGGTCTGGCGCCCAGATTAAAGGCAGATATTGAAATGCGTAACCTGGATCTGGGCCTTTTGACCAGCACATTTTCCTTTGGAGACATGAAAGGCCGTCTGGATGGGGATGTGGCCGGGATCGAGTTATCATCGTGGAAACCGGTCAGATTTGATGCAAGTTTCCGTAGCAGCCCCGGCAATTATCCCCGCAAGATTTCACAGCGCGCCGTTGAAAATATCTCTGCACTCGGCGGTGCAGGCGCCGCTGCGGCGATACAGCGCAGTTTTTTGCGATTTCTGAATGAATTCAATTATGCAAAAATCGGCCTGTCCTGCAAACTGCGCAATGGCGTATGTGCGATGGATGGCGTGGAACCGTCACAATCCGGATACATCATCGTCAAGGGCAGCGGCATTCCGGCAATCACGGTACAGGGGTACAATCGGAACGTCAGTTGGACCGAATTGCTGGAACGCTTGCAACGCATCACGGCGGGTAATGCAAAGCCAGTTATCAAGTAATTCATCGCGCAGTCAACGCAGGGATTTCTGACTCCGTTTAATGACCATCTGCAAAGAAGAGGCGCTATATGAAAAATATCCTGTGGTTTGCATTGTTTGTGACAGCCTTCACGCTATCGGCCTGCGTTACCATTAACATCTATTTTCCTGCCGCAGCCGCAGAGAAAGCTGCAGACAAGATCATCGACGAAGTCTGGCAAATCAGGAAGGGTGAAGAAAAGCCCGCCGAAAACAAATAAGGAGCCAATCATGAAAAAACTGCTTGCCATCCTGCTGTTGTTACCCGTGCTGGCACTGGCTGCCGCGGATCTCGAAATCAATACGCCCGCTATCGGCTCACTGAAAAACAGCATGCAGGCACGCCACAGCCAACTAGCCCCACATTACGCCAGTGGTGCAGTGGGTCTGACCCGTGACGGACTGATTGCTTTGCGTGATGCCAACGCTGTACCACTCAAGGAAAGACAGGGCGTCAACACTCTGGTATCGGCAGAAAACAGCGACCGCAATGCCCTGTACAGGGAAATTGCCATTGCCAACGGCCATCCGGAATGGGAGTCAGAAGTACGCGGGACTTTTGCTCAGCGCTGGGTGCAGAAAGCACAAGGTGGCTGGTGGTATCAGGATGGTGGTAGCTGGGCCAGGAAATGAGCAGCTCCTGCTTGAATGACACATCCGGAACAAGAGGAGACAGATTGAATTGATAGGCAGAGCGTCAGGGTGACTCGCTCTAGGCTGTTGCTTTCAAATACTCCGAAATTTTCCTGTCTTCATTTTTGATGTGCGAGACAAGCCAGTCAACAAGGAAATCCTCGACCTCTTTTGGACTGTATTTACCTAACTCCATGCCATGCGTCTTCATCACAAATTTGTTGATAAGATGCATGTGGGAAAGCTTGTGTTGGTCAATGTCAGGGTAATTACAGTCAATCATGAGATTTTCTTCACTTTGGAAATGGAATTCAGCATACCTCAGCACTTCCTGCAAAATCCGGTTCAATTTCTCTAGGGGTGCATTACTCAGGCGACTGGCCTGAAAATCGGCCACGAGATTGAGGAATAATCGATGCTCGAAGTCGATCCGTTCGTTTCCAATCAGTAAGTTGTCATCCCATTCGATCATTTTTTTCTCCTCGACCAGTGCCGGATTGACTTGTTTCAACCACCTCAACAATGGCCGGCTGGTAACGCCAGTTGGCCAGGAAGCCATCATGCCTGTATCTACTCTTGTGTGTTAATGACCGATTTTCAACGATCCTAGTTGATGCAAGCGCTTAAGTATCCCTTATTCCATTAAGTGAATAGTATGCTCCGGTTGGGGGTTTTTGCAACCAACCTAGAAAAGCCTGACAAGCAGACACTCGCTATTTTCCTGCGATTCCCGGTGTTTTCCAGACCGCCACAAAAAACCAGCTGCATCCAAAATACCGAATGCACCATAATGAAATCCGATGTGGTGCATTCGCACTAAATTCGCGCAAACAGTCATTATTGCGCCGCCATGAACACTCTCCAACACATTGATATTATTAGATATTAGCTGATGGCACGAGCATTGCTCTATGCGTCATGAAACAGCCCGAAGTTTTTTGTGTTGCAAATGATGGGCGATTCATTCTGAACGTGGAGAGAGAAATGCAGAAAATGAAACTGGTGGTCGTTGGCAATGGCATGGCGGGGATCCGCACTGTTGAGGAGTTGCTGAAGATCGCACCGGAGATGTATCACATTACCGTATTCGGCGCCGAGCCACACCCCAACTACAACCGCATCTTGTTGTCGCCGGTGCTGGCGGGCGAGCAGGACCATAGATACGTTCTCTCCCAAGCGGGCAAATTGTTGACGAAGCATAGTGGCAAGAGTAGATTTAACCAAGATGGTTAGTGTTTTTGTCAGGTATATTTCGCCTGAATTTGAGAATAATGAACTTTCTAGTTGCGGGGACAAAAATATTCACTCATTGATAAATATTGTCCGCTGATCAATTTCATGAAAACCCATTCTGCAAAACGCCTGACTCTAATTCTGATCTGTTCCATTTTTGCCACTGAAGCATTGATCATGTTGGCATTCGAGTACCTGCCGCCCCTTCCAGCGTGGCTTGAGACTTTAATTGACGCGACCGCACTTTCGTTACTCAGTGCCCCTTCCATCTATTTTTTTGCATTTCGCCCGCTCAGTAAGAATATTTCCGAACTGGAAATGACTGAAAAAGAACTCCGCAGTCATCGTGAGCAACTAGAAATTTTGGTGCAAATCCGGACGGCTGAATTGAATAGCGCACTCAGGGCCGCAGAGGAAGCGAGCCGAGCCAAAAGCGAATTTCTGGCCAGCATGAGTCATGAATTACGTACCCCACTCAATGCTATTCTTGGTTTTGCCCAGTTAGTCCTGCTAGATTCAAAAATTTCCCAAGAAACAAAAAACCGTGCCCATGAAATTGCTCAAGCCGGGAAACAACTTTTGTCCTTGGTGAATAATCTGATTGATCTAGCCCGAATAGAAGCTGGGAAGATGGGGCTATCCGTGGAGGCATCCGGGTTGAAACTTGCAGTATCTGACAGCCTGGAAATGGTGGCCGCTCTGGCGGGAGATAAAGATATATCAATTATTAATCAATCAGATATAAGCGATATACTCACTGTGCGCGCCGACCATGGGCGTCTGAGACAGGTCCTGATCAATTTACTCACCAATGCCATCAAGTACAACCGCACACAGGGTAGCGTCACCCTTTCTGTGCGCACAATCAACGACAAGGTTCGCATCAGCATCGCTGATACCGGTGCTGGCATTCCAGCGGACAAACAGAAAAACATCTTTAACGCAGCCTTCAATCGTTTAGGGAGAGAAGGTGGAGCCATTGAAGGGGCTGGCATCGGGCTTGTCATCACCAAACGAATTGTTGAAGCAATGGATGGCAACATTGGTTTTGAGAGCATTGAGGGACATGGCAGTACTTTCTGGGTCGAACTGCAAACAGACTCGCCGATCGAGTTCATTCCTCCCGAGACTGAGGTCGCCATTGAAAAAACAGAACCCGAGACTGTGAGTGCCAGTACCTCACCTTTGTTGGTGGCAGAGGATAATCGCATCAATCAACGCTTGTTTGTCGCGATATTGAACCGATTGGGATATACCGTCGATGTAGTGAACAATGGCGCAGAAGCGGTATTGGCGGCTCGCACTGGGCAATATCCACTCATCTTCATGGATTGCCAGATGCCGGAGATGGATGGTTTCGAGGCCACGGCAGCAATCCGTAATGATGAGAAAGGCACTGATCAGCACATATCCATTATCGCAGTAACCGCTGACGCCATGATAAGTGATCGCGAGAAGTGTCTCTCAAGCGGGATGGATGATTACATGACGAAGCCGATTGACCTCGTGAGGTTGCAAGAGGTGCTCAATACTTGGTTACAAAAACCTGTATTAAATAGCCACAAGGAATCGGCTGATGGAGGAGAAGCCGATTCAAGTCGTAGTGCTTGAGCGAAACTCATCGTCCCCCACGCAGAAACATTACAGGGATTTTCAACCTTCCTCAACCCGCCAACGCCTTCAATACTCCCTCGATAAAGTCTGTGCGCGGTGCGATTTCTTCATGGTGAACGGAAATACGCAATTTATCCGGACCGTTCATGCGGTAGGCTGGACTCTTCTGTAACAAACTGAGTAAAGCCATCGGGTCGACCGGCGTGTCCTGAGCGAATTGCAATTGCACGAATTCGCCACTGGCATCGATCTTGATGATCCCTAGCGGCTTGGCCAGAATTCGCAGACGATGGCACTCCAGCAGTGCTTTGGCCTGTCCTGGCAACAATCCGAATCGATCAATCAACTCTTCCTGCATTTCCTGCAGTTCGTCCGGACGTGAGCAACTGGCGAGGCGTTTATACAGCACCAGACGCTCGTGCACATCGCCGCAATAGTCGTTTGGCAGCAAAGCCGGTGTATGCAGGTTGATTTCCGTAGTCACCCCAAGTGGAGCCGACAGATCCGGCTCCTTGCCGGCCTTGAGTTGCCTGACAGCATGATTAAGCATGTCGGCGTAGAGCGCAAAGCCGATTTCGTGCATTTCACCGCTCTGTGAATCTCCAAGCAACTCCCCTGCCCCGCGAATTTCCAGGTCGTGCATGGCAAGATGGAAACCGGCACCCAGATCTTCCATTAACTGGATTGCCTCCAGTCTTTTCTCTGCGTTGGACTTGAGCTTGATGTGTGGATCGGTGAGCAGGTAGGCGTAGGCCTGGTGGTGCGAGCGTCCGACACGCCCTCGTAACTGATGTAACTGGGCGAGACCAAAATGGTCGGCTCGATGAATGACAATGGTATTGGCCGTAGGAATGTCAATGCCGGTCTCGATGATGGTCGTACACAGCAACACATTGAATCGCTGCTGGTAAAAATCCTTCATGACCTGTTCCAATTCCCTTTCGCGCAACTGTCCGTGTGCGATGGCAATACGGGCCTCAGGCAGCATTTTTTCCAGCTTCTCGCGCATGCTAAAAATGGTTTCCACCTCGTTGTGCAGAAAGTACACCTGCCCGCCGCGCTTGAGTTCTCGCAGGACCGCCTCGCGGATCACGCCTTCCGACCATGGAGTCACGAACGTCTTGATCGAAAGGCGCTTTTGCGGAGGCGTGGCGATTACCGAGAATTCGCGCAGCCCTTCCATCGCCATCGACAACGTTCTGGGAATCGGCGTAGCGGTCAGCGTCAACACATCAACTTCAGCTCGCATGGCCTTCAACTGTTCCTTCTGTCGCACGCCGAAGCGATGTTCTTCGTCAAGAATGACCAGGCCAAGATTCTTGAATCTGACATCCTTCTGGATCAGTCTATGTGTCCCGATGATGATGTCGATCTCCCCTTTTTCCAGCCCATCGAGCGCGGCATTCTGCTCTTTAGCAGTTCGGAAGCGGGAAATCTCGGCAATCTTCACCGGCCACTCGGCAAAACGATCGCTGAAATTATTGAAATGCTGTTCAGCCAGCAGCGTTGTCGGTACCAGCACAGCCACCTGTCGCCCGCCCATTACGGCAACAAAGGCTGCACGTAAGGCGACTTCAGTTTTACCAAAACCGACATCACCGCACACCAGCCGATCCATTGGCAGGCCAGACTGCATGTCGCTGATGACCGCCTCAATCGCCGCCATCTGATCGGGAGTTTCTTCAAATGGAAATCCATCAGCAAACGCTTCGTAATCATGCAAACTTAGCTTGAAAGCATGGCCTTGCCTTGCTGCACGCATGGCATACAGATTGAGCAGTTCGGCCGCCGTATCGCGGATTTGCTTGAGTGCTCTTTTCTTGGCTTTGTCCCATTGCCCGCTGCCAAGCTTGTGCAATGGTGCCGACTCCGGTGGACCGCCGGAGTATCTGGAAATCAAAAACAGTTGAGAAACTGGTACATACAATTTGTCATCGCCGGCATATTCCAGCAGCAGAAACTCGGTTGCCCCTTCGCCAAAATCCAGATTCACCAGCCCGCGATACCTGCCAACGCCATGCTGCTCATGCACCACAGGATCGTGCTCGCGCAGTTCCGCAAGATCCTTGAGCATGCCTTCGGCACTGCGCGTTTTTTCCTTGTCGCGGCGCCGCTGTTGGCGAACCTGGCTTGGATAAAGTTCGCCTTCAGTAATGACGGCAAGATTCTTTTCGATAAAACCGCTATGGAGTGGTGCGACCCCGAGAAGCAGGGGCTCTCCGGATCGGATGAAATCGTCCCAGCTTTCACAATTGACCGGCTTGAGGCCATGCTCGGTCAGCAATTGCGACAGCGTTTCGCGGCGACCAAGACTTTCTGCAGCCAGCAACACCCTACCATTGTATTGATCGACAAAATTTCTGAGCCTGGCCAATGGCTGATCAGCCCGTCGATCAATACCGATATCGGGCACAGTCGCCGTAGTATCGCCGCCTTCATTGAGCACAATGCGGGAAAAACCGTGCGTTGCCCTGAAAAAATCCTCCGTAGACTGCATTAGCCGGTCAGGTGGAAGGATAGGCCGCTCCCGGTCGTGATCCAGCAACCGGTGACGAGTGCGGGTTTCGGTCAAGTAAGCTTCTGCAGCCCGGTTAGGATCCCCGTGCAGGCAAACCAGCGTATCCGCAGGGAGATAATCAAACAGCGTCGCGGTCGAATCAAAAAACAAAGGCAGATACCACTCCACCCCACCCGGCGCCAAACCATTGCTTACATCCTTGTAGATACGGCACTTGGACGGATCACCCTCAAAAATCTCGCGAAAACTCTGGCGGAAATGCGCAATGCCGGCTTCGTCAAGCGGGAATTCTCGTGCCGGCAGCATCCTGATCTCGTTTACCGGATACAGACTACGCTGGCTGTCAACATCGAAGGTCCGGATGGTTTCGATTTCATCGTCGAACAAATCGATGCGATAGGGCAGCACTCCACCGGTTGGAAAGAGGTCGATCAACCCGCCACGCACGCTGAATTCACCGGGACTGACAACCTGATTGACATGACTGTATCCGGCTCTGGCGCATTGCCCGCGCAACGCTTCGAGATCGAGCTTTTCCCCTTTCTTGAGCATGAAGGTATGCGCCGCAAGATAGGACTGCGGCGGCAATCGCATCAATGCGGTGCTAATCGGCAGTACGGCAATATCACAGGCATGCTGACTGACCTGATAAAGCGTCGCAAGCCGTTCGGAAACCAGATCGGGATGAGGAGAAAAGTGGTCATAGGGAAGTGTTTCCCAGTCTGGCAGCAAATGGGCGGACAACTGTGGCGCAAAGTACCGAATTTCCTCCACGAGTCGTTGCGCATCGGCAGGAGACTCCGTGATGACGACCAGTTTCTGTACAGTTTCCGACTTGAGTCTGGCCAGATATAGACTGTCAGCAGATCCTTGGGGACGGGGTTGGCGAAGCAGAGCGCCAGGCTTGGGGAAAGTAACGCGAAAGGCCATTTTTAAAGCAGTGATACACAAAGGTACATTATAAGGGCTGGCAAGCACTTCACAGTTTTTTAACAAATTGTTTGCACTAATTAAAATAATATGTATGATGCCCAAAGCTGTAGGACTCAAGACGTAGAAGCAGCATCACATGTTGTCGGATATTTTCCTTGATTTCATACAGTCCGGACACCCGTCCAATTTCAATTCAGTGTTAAAGGAAGACAGCATGGCAACAGGTACCGTTAAGTGGTTCAACGACGCTAAGGGTTTTGGTTTCATTACTCCGGATGGCGGCGGTGAAGACCTCTTCGCGCATTTCTCCGCGATCAAGGCAGAAGGTTTCAAGACCTTGCGCGAAAATCAGCGCGTTACTTATGATGAAGCGACCGGCCCCAAGGGCAAGCAAGCCGCCAATATTGTTCCCCAGTAATTACTCGGGAAACTGAAAAACCCCGGCATTCCGGGGTTTTTTTATGTCTGCCATCCGATGAACTCATCACCTTTCATCACCGGATACGACCGACTGTCTGATTTTTATTGACTGAAGGAATTGTCTGCATTAAGTCTTGACTGAGCATGAGCAAAATTGCTGGAAGCAATTCTGCTGCTGCTCCATACCGAGGGTCTTTGAATGCAACGCAGGGTAGAAAAAATCACGCCCGATTCGAAAGAAATTGTTTTCTTTCGATCTCCAACTCGGCTGGTATGGTTGGGCATCGGGTTCGCCTTGACTTTCTGGCTGGTTGACAGCTGGGTAGACATGATCTTTTTTACCTCCGAATCATTTGCCAACAGTCTGCGTCCGACTGGCATGGAACTCTATATGCGGTTAATGGTGGCATTCCAGATTTGCATCTTTGGCTATCTGGTTTCACGCGTTCTCTCCTCGAAAAACCGATACATTTCCCGTATTGCCGCCAGTGAAGAACGCTTGCGACTTGTCCTGGATGCGGCGAATCAGGGCTGGTTTGACCTCGATTTGCAGACAGGTGAAGCAACGGTGAGTCCGGAGTATGTCAGGATGATCGGTTACGATCCGACCCAGTTTCGCAATGGTCTGCAGGATTGGAAAAACAGTATTCACCCCGATGACCGTGATCATGCGCTTGCCGTATTTCAGGACTGCCTCAACAGCGGGGAAACGAGAAGTATGGAATACCGGAGGCGAACCAGCACCGGTGAGTGGATATGGATCTGTTCCATCGGCAAAGTCATTGAGTGGGATAGCAATAAACAGCCCTTGCGCATGACCGGGATACATACCAACATTACCGAGCGTAGGCGGATGGAAGATGCGCTGCGGGAGCAGGAAGAATTCTTTCGCCTTATTGCAGAGAATGGGGAAGATTTCATTGCTGTACTTGATCTGCAAGGCAGACGACGCTATAACAATCCGGCTTACGGAAAGATTTTTGGCGACATTGAAGCCCTGAAGGGAACAGACTCGTTCGCCGACATCCACCCTGATGATCGTGAGCGTATCAGGCAAATGTTCTTGAATACCGTCAACACGGGCATCGGGCATCGGGCAGAATTCCGCTTTGTATTGGCCAACGGGGAAATTCGTCACATGGAGTCGTGTGGCGGCCTGATCAAGAGCAGCAAGGGCGAGGCGTCCTGTGTCGTCGTGGTTTCGCATGACATTACCGACCGTATACGGGCCGAGGACGAGATTCGAAGCCTCGCTTTCTATGATCCGCTCACGACCCTCCCCAATCGCCGCCTGCTCGAGGATCGCCTCAGCCAGGCTCTGGCAGGCAGCAAGCGAAGCGGGGCATATGGAGCCCTGTTGTTTCTTGATCTGGATAAATTCAAACCGCTGAATGATGAGCATGGTCATGCAGTGGGGGATTTGCTCCTGATTGAGGTGGCAAACCGATTGCGGAGTTGTGTGCGTGAAGTGGATACCGTAGCTCGCATCGGAGGTGACGAGTTTGTCGTCATCATTGCCGAACTCGACACAAACAAATCCGAGTCCATCGCAGAAGCCGAAGTGATTTCAGCAAAAATTCTGGCTACTCTGTCAGCGGCTTACATTCTGACTATCAAACAGGAAGGAATGGAAGACAGGACGTTATCGCACACCTGTACGGCAAGTATAGGTGTCACCCTGTTTCTCAATCACGAATTTACACAGGAAGAAACCATTAAACAGGCCGACAGCGCAATGTATAAGGCAAAAGAGCACGGGGGATACTCGGTACATTTCTACGCTCAGGAAGTCTGAATATCCCGGTACAACCGCTGCCGGAATGGGGTTCGATCACAATAGCCGCTAGCCAGTAAACTGTAATAACCCAGATTTGATCTGACAATGACTGTCAGATAATCAACTTCCGATCAGGCATGCATAGCAGTCGTTTGTATATAGCTGAACCGAGGTCAGCAACCAACCCACTGCCGTCGTTAACGGATGGGAAAAAGTTTGGCGGCTCTCTGCTCTAAGCGGACTTACTCATAACACCATTTTGTCGAAGACCAATACCTGTCTTGAACTTTTTGATCAACAAGGGCGTCGA